>ERZ794946.47-NODE-47-length-85531-cov-102.341628_pt1 | contig 85531 bp, 44 predicted proteins | sample MGYA00433072_ERZ794946 | MGnify/ENA primary metagenome ERZ794946 (study PRJEB30137, sample SAMN04331413) | food metagenome | isolation source: Y3 must sample point D1 replicate A | place: Australia: South Australia | collected 2014 ...
ATTATCAATCCTTGCACTTCAGCTTCCTCTAACTTCGATGACAGCTTCTCATAACCTATGTCACCATCTAACACCGTATATGATAATATACTGGTAGTATGACTACTAGTTGATAGACGATAGTTGAATTTTTATTCCAAAACTAATATAATAGCCTTTACCAACAATGGAAGCCCAACAATTATCAAATTATTCACTAAATTCTACTATGAATATTAAAAAAAGCTTTTGAAGTACATCTTTATTAAAAAATTCTGATCATTACGTATACATAAAAAAAAAAGGAAAGTTCTTCTCAAAAATAATATACTGCTGACAAGAGCACCAGATCGGTAGACTATAATTGATTCTCACTCCAACACACATAATTATATTAGTAAATAATGCCATTGTTTGCAGTGGTTAGCCGTGATTAGTAGATAGTGGTTTCCTTATTCTAACATGTGTATATTTTTATGCAAAATTCATAGTAGAGTAGACCTTAAAAATATTATTCATATAGACTATTGACCTCTACGTTCGAACGGCGTTTGATTCAATTCAAAAATAATTACCGCAATTGTGGGTTGCATTATTTGAGTCTGCAAATGTAAGATGTCCATCTTGGAAACTCCATACAGTGCCTTCAATATCTGACGATTTTCCCCTGGGGAAAAGCTCCTTCAATTTAGAAACGTCGGTTTCAACCGTTTTGAAGGAATAATTCTCATTGGTTGTCTGGTATCTGTACCTTAACAGTATCGTTAGTGGGATAACAAAATCGTCTAATGAAGATTTCAATAACGGCATCATGTACGCTTTGGATGAAAATGGCACCTTCTTCTCAAATATCCGTTGGTTTTTTAAAGTAGACCCATGTATTTTCCTTTTAAACGACATCTTTATAAGATCCCTCTTCTTTGTAATATCGGTTGAGGATAAAATGTCCAACTCTTTTAGTTGCGAATTGGGTACTATATTTAACAGTTTTTTGATCGATTCTTGGAGCATCCCAATGGCAATTCCGCACTCATCAATGTTGTATTGGTTGATTGATAGGAAGAGATAGGTCAAACTCTGTAAATAATTCATAAATAATGCGTCCACTATACGGCCTCCTTGGCATTGCGAAGCAGTGCTATAAGATCCAATACAAAGCTTAGCGTAAAAGACACTGGACTTGCCTAGCTCTTCCAATTCTTGAGGCTCAAGGTCCGCAACAGCATCCTTGCTGATTTTTGATCTTAGTTTAGACAGTGCTAAAACGACAATCCCTAGTTGTTGCAGCAATTGAAACTCTAATGATAGCTGATTAAGGACGTTGAGAACCTGCATCTTTTGGCAATCATTAGCTGTGTTTATTTGAAAATTCTTTCCAAGAAAGCAGATTAAGCCTAGACCTCTCTTTAGATAGGTCCCGCTTGTTGTCCATAAGTTATTTGACGCTTGTGAAGATTCATAAGCTCTGTACAATGTTTCAATACCGATGTCTTGATAAAATACGGCAACATTGATTAACGCAATCGCTATCTCCTCTTCAATGAGAGCGGCGTCATTATTAGCTTCGTACCTGTGGGTTAACAAACCCTCTGTGTATTTTAGCCACGTATCTATACATGTAATGCTGTCAGCTTTGGACGAGGAACTGTTCAGTGAATTTATGCAATTATTTCGCAGTATGATTAAATCATTAGGTATGGAAGTTGTTATTTTGCTGCTGCCAGATAATTTATAGGGAAGTTTCTTTGTAGACATTGCATTCTCACGCATGATTTATTTTGTTAGAGCTACTTTTCACTTTAAAGTTCAACCTTTGAATAACCAGTTCTCGATTATACGTTTTTTCTTACAGCCGGTTTACGTCAGCGCAGGAAAATTGAAAACTATACTATTCAATACATAGAACGTAACACAATGGCGTCCCCTCAAAAGTGTACACTTCTTCAAGATGTTACTGCGGCTACATGCAACACCCCTAGAGCTATTTGTAAGGGAAGACAAGATCTCAAGTGTTACCACAGCCCGTAATTGAGTTCGGCACTATTCGAGCGCACAAAAAATCCCGTACTGTTTTTTTTCAGATAAGAAAGACTGAGCCTATATAAACACTACCTGAACCATTTTTAAGATAAAAGTTATATACGATAGAGTTATCCCCTCTTAATAATTGATCAAGAACCTCTGAAGCACAAAAGGGAGCATAAGAGCACTTAGGGACAAACGTATTTCTTTCCCCCACTCCCCTTTTTCCCTTTGCGATGCACATCCATAACTTGTACTTGTGTCTTGACATTCTTCAAAATCAACATGGCGATGCTCTTCTACGGTTGTCCTTTGCCACGAACTTTGTTTTGCGCCTCCCCTCCCTTTGTCAGGCTGAGTGCAAAAGAAAAGGCCCTGGTTGCTTATCTCTGCGGACACGCGCCCCTCTTATTGGATGAGACATCTCAGAGATTGCGATAACGATAAGATTCACAATTGCTACAGACACCCTTGTGTGACATCTTATGGCTATGTAAGCACAGAAGAGAAGAAGAAAGAAATGACAAAGTATTGATGGAAGATGTTTTTCCTGAAAAAAAAAAAAAAAAAAAATCGGAAAAGTGGTGTAGGCTTCTATAGCACCTTCTGCTTACCAGTCGATAATGCAGTTCCAGAATAAGATACTTAAAAGGTAGTTTATTTATATAGGCGCTCTTGTAACTTGTTTAGGCTTATGATCAGAGAATTATTTTAGTAAACATAACTGCAGTACGGATTCTTATACTGTAGAAACTATGGAGAGTCGAACTACAGGGCCTTTAACGACTGAAACCTACGATGGCCCCACTGTGGCCTTCATGATATTAGGTGCCGCCCTAGTATTTTTTATGGTGCCCGGATTGGGATTCTTGTACTCCGGATTGGCAAGAAGGAAGTCTGCACTAGCACTAATCTGGGTTGTATTAATGGCGACTTTGGTCGGTATACTGCAATGGTATTTCTGGGGTTACTCTCTAGCTTTTTCAAAGTCCGCTCCGAATAATAAATTCATTGGGAATCTAGATTCGTTTGGCTTTAGAAACGTGTACGGAAAAAAATTCGATGAAGATGCCTACCCTGAGCTCGCGTATGCAACCTTCCAAATGATGTTTTCGTGCGTCAACTTAAGTATTATCGCTGGCGCCACTGCCGAAAGAGGCAGGCTGCTACCGCACATGGTTTTTCTCTTTATTCTAGCTACCATTGGATATTGTCCAGTGACGTATTGGATTTGGTCACCAGGTGGTTGGGCATACCAATGGGGAGTCCTCGATTGGGCAGGCGGCGGCAACATTGAAATATTAAGCGCTGTTTCCGGGTTTGTTTACTCTTGGTTTTTGGGCAAAAGAAATGAAAAGTTACTGATAAATTTCAGGCCTCATAATGTTTCATTGGTCACTCTAGGCACATCCATACTGTGGTTTGGCTGGCTGCTATTTAATTCTGCATCCTCATTATCCCCAAATTTGAGGTCAGTTTATGCATTCATGAATACATGTCTCAGTGCCATTACTGGTGGGATGACGTGGTGTCTTCTGGATTACAGATCGGAGAAGAAATGGTCGACAGTTGGTCTGTGCTCCGGTATCATTTCTGGGCTGGTGGCTGCAACGCCAAGCTCAGGCTGTATAACCCTTTACGGTTCACTTATTCAAGGCATTGTGGCGGGGGTAGTGTGTAACTTTGCGACGAAGTTGAAATACTACGCTAAAGTAGATGATGCCATGGACATTCTAGCTGAGCACGGGGTTGCAGGCGTAATAGGACTAATTTTCAATGCCCTTTTTGGAGCAGACTGGGTCATTGGTATGGATGGCACTACAGAGCACGAGGGCGGCTGGGTAACTCACAATTACAAGCAAATGTATAAGCAGATCGCTTACATTGCCGCATCCATTGGGTACACTGCTGCTGTAACTGCAATAATCTGCTTTGTGCTCGGCTACATACCCGGTATGAGGCTAAGAATATCAGAAGAGGCAGAGGAGGCGGGTATGGACGAAGATCAAATTGGCGAATTTGCGTACGATTATGTGGAAGTGAGAAGAGATTACTATCTATGGGGTGTAGACGAAGATTCACAACGCTCTGATGTAAATCACCGGGTGAACAACGCTCATTTGGCCGCTGAACGTAGCAGTAGCGGTACTAATAGTTCCTCGGATGGGAATGGAGAAATGATTCAATCCGAAAAGATCCTACCAATTCATCAAGAAGATCCTGCCAATAGGTAAACGGTTTATTGATTTTGTTTCCAGCTTGGCTCTCTTGATTTTTTATGAGCACGTGTTATTTATTCCTTATTCAAACCTTCATATATGTATAGATGTGCATTGTTTATACGTTACCTAGCATTTTAATGACCCTCCTATTTAGTTATCTTTTATCACATTCGTTAAAACCTAGAGGAAAAAAAGAAAACTGGAGGATTTCACAAATCTTCCTCCAATGTTGCTCATTTCAAGCAAAAAACGACCCCAGTGAGGGTTGAACTCACGATCTTGCGATTAACAGTCGCACGCCTTAACCAACTTGGCCATGGAGTCTTTTTGACTATGTTCTCGAGAAAATATAGGCTCTCTTAGTCCTCAACATTTTAATTATTTGAGTACACCAACCGGTAATCGTGAAATAGTTAACACTCTAGATCCAAAAAATACGTATTTAGGTATAATGGGATGTAAGACCGTTTTTATGAGGGTGCCTTATTTAAATTAAAATTATTATTGCTCGGGCCTTTACCTCGATTTCATGGAATTTTCAACAGGACAAGAAAATGAAGCTTAGAAAAAATATAGAATAATAAATAATATGAAAAGGGAATGGTCAACAGTCATAGTCGCAATTTCTCTCAGGGCGAAATGGACTTTTTGAATGATGATGAACTAGACTTAGATTTACCGGTAACCGCAGAAATATCGAAAGAGTTATTCGCAACAGAAATAGAGAAGTATCGTGAATCCGAGACTAATGGGACCGATGTTGATAACTTTGATGTCGACAGATTCCTAGTGCAGAAAAATTTCCATTACCTTCCTCTCGATTCCCTTATTAGAGATTTGTCTGGACTTTCACAAAGAATGGTACAAACATTATTAGAACAAATAAGAAGTAACTACGACGACTATCTGACTTTTTCCAATACCTATACAGATGAAGAAAATGAAACTCTAATAAATTTAGAGAAAACACAAAGTGATCTTCAAAAATTTATGACTCAATTAGATCATTTGATAAAGGATGACATCAGCAATACACAAGAAATTATAAAGGATGTCCTGGAATACCTAAAGAAGTTAGATGAGATTTACGGCTCTCTGCGTAACCATTCACAATTGACAGAAGCGCTCTCACTTGGAAAGAGATTGAGTAAATCTCTCCATGAAATGTGCGGTATAGAACCATTAGAAGAAGAAATTTGCTCTGGCCTGATTGAGCAGTTGTATAAGTTGATTACGGCATCTCGTCGAATATTGGAGTCTTGTGCTGATTCCAATTCACCATATATTCATCATCTGCGCAATGACTATCAAGACCTTCTGCAAGAATTTCAAATCTCACTGAAAATCTTGACCGAAAAGTGTCTTGAAAACCCATCAAGCCTGCAAAACCTATCTTTGACATTAGTCTCCATTATAAAAACGGCATAGTTGGGAGAAAACTTTCCATACTTCAATTGTGGACTGATATAAGTATTTTAGTTTTGCCCGCATGATCATCCCACATGGCTACAGCAGTTCTCTCATAGGAAAATAGTACAATAGCTACGTGATATAATCTAAATAATTGTTGCCAATGTGTAATTATATCATTTTGAACGTACGCGAAATGGATTATTTTCAAAAATTTTGTTTCTTGAAATGAGTAAAAGCAAAAGTCCAACTCTCCAAGTCGATGTAAACAACTTTTTGCCAAAGGGACTGAAAGACTAAATCGAGGATTATCCCGTTCAAACTATTCCAGAAACGCTCGTTAGTAACAAAAGACATACCTTGTTGACCAATTGATCACATGTTTGGTTTCAGCGGTAGTAATAACGGGTTCGGAAATAAACCAGCTGGTTCGACCGGTTTTTCATTTGGACAAAACAATAACAATACAAATACTCAACCTTCGGCTTCAGGATTTGGTTTTGGGGGCAGCCAGCCAAATTCTGGGACGGCTACTACCGGAGGGTTTGGTGCAAATCAGGCCACAAATACTTTTGGAAGTAACCAACAAAGTAGTACAGGTGGAGGCCTTTTCGGTAATAAGCCTGCTCTTGGCAGCCTAGGAAGTTCAAGCACTACCGCTTCAGGAACTACAGCTGCTGGAACAGGTTTATTTGGGCAACAAACAGCACAACCTCAACAATCCACCATTGGAGGTGGGTTATTTGGAAACAAGCCAACTACCACAACGGGAGGTCTTTTCGGCAACAGTGCACAAAACAATAGTACCACAAGTGGGGGTTTATTTGGTAATAAAGTAGGATCCACTGGCTCACTGATGGGCGGCAATAGCACTCAAAACACATCTAACATGAATGCAGGCGGACTTTTTGGTGCAAAGCCTCAGAATACTACAGCGACTACGGGAGGCCTATTTGGCAGTAAGCCACAAGGATCAACAACTAATGGTGGCCTGTTTGGAAGCGGCACCCAGAATAACAATACCCTTGGGGGAGGTGGCCTTTTTGGCCAATCCCAGCAGCCTCAAACAAACACTGCGCCCGGACTTGGAAACACGGTATCCACACAACCATCATTTGCTTGGTCTAAGCCTTCAACTGGATCTAATTTACAGCAGCAGCAGCAGCAGCAAATTCAAGTACCGTTGCAACAAACGCAAGCAATTGCTCAACAACAGCAGCTGTCTAATTATCCGCAGCAAATTCAAGAACAGGTGTTGAAATGTAAAGAATCGTGGGATCCAAACACAACGAAAACAAAACTCAGGGCTTTCGTGTACAATAAAGTGAACGAAACGGAAGCCATTTTATATACAAAACCAGGACATGTACTTCAAGAAGAGTGGGATCAGGCAATGGAAAAGAAACCTTCCCCTCAGACAATTCCCATTCAAATATATGGATTTGAGGGTTTGAATCAACGTAATCAAGTACAGACTGAAAATGTAGCCCAAGCTAGAATAATTTTGAACCATATTTTAGAGAAATCCACACAATTGCAACAAAAGCATGAATTGGACACTGCGTCCAGAATTTTGAAGGCACAATCAAGGAATGTTGAAATTGAAAAAAGAATCTTAAAATTGGGCACACAATTGGCAACCCTGAAAAATAGAGGACTGCCATTGGGTATTGCAGAAGAGAAAATGTGGTCGCAATTCCAAACTTTACTACAGCGGAGCGAAGATCCTGCAGGTTTAGGTAAGACTAACGAACTTTGGGCACGTTTGGCTATCTTAAAAGAACGTGCTAAAAACATTTCTAGTCAATTAGATAGTAAATTAATGGTTTTCAACGACGATACAAAAAACCAAGACAGCATGTCCAAAGGCACCGGTGAAGAATCTAATGATCGTATTAATAAGATAGTGGAAATTCTGACGAATCAACAACGCGGTATAACATATTTAAATGAGGTTTTAGAGAAAGATGCTGCAATTGTAAAAAAATATAAAAATAAAACGTAATCAGGTTACTTAAATCAATGACTGAATTGTATAAAGATCGATCTATTACATATATAGCATTATTAACCAACTTAGTATATGAACAGAACTTCAACCCAAGGGAAGCAGACATTCACTATAAAACTTTTCTCAGCATCAAAATAAAGTGCAAATTATGTTGTTTTTTTCTATTGAATTATACATTCTATTAAAGAGAAAATATTGATGTGATTCTCTCCCATTCCTAATAAGAAATTAGAAGGAACTTTCTGGAAGAATAAAGAGATACATTAAGGTACAAAAACAATGTAGTCCTCGAGAGGATAACTTTCGTGCTTATGATCTTGGCTTTTCCTTCTTTTCTTTCCACAAAGCCAACAAGGAGACACCAGAGACCTTAACGACCTTGAATCTAACACCTGGAATATCACCCTTAGCCTTACCCTTTCTACCGAAACCGGCTAGCAAGACTTCGTCATTTTCATCGACAAAGTTCAAACAACCATCGTTTGGAACGAAAGCAGTAACCTTCTTACCGTTCTTGATTAATTGAACTCTAACACACTTTCTGATAGCAGAGTTAGGTTGCTTGGATTCGATACCCAATTTTTCCAAGACGATACCCTTGGCATGAGAAGAACCACCGAATGGAGAAGACTTGAAGGCAGTACCCAACAATCTCTTCTTGTAGTTGTTTTCGGCCCAACGGCTATAATAATAAAAAAAAACTGTTAGTAAAAAAATGATTCCGTTGTAAAAAACGGCCTCCTGTGACTTTCTGAGTTATTTTGGGAAGAAAAGGTTTATTTTCCACACTATAGATTGGGAAGAATGGCCGAAGCTGACCGTTCACTATTCATTACTTTTTATCACTGTGACGTGTCATTTTAAGCCTCTCCAAACTGATTTGCGCCAGGATATGTTACTGATAAATTTATCACTCCAGAGCTCACAACATTTCCTTCACCTAAAACGATATCACAATAGGGGGTTGATAGTTTTTTTTAATTTTGAAATAGTCAACATACTTGTTTCTTCTGTGGACACGTAGCTTTCTAGCAGAGTTCAAACCTCTTGGCTTACCTTTACCCATCTTTGTTTATTTCCTGTTGTCTTAGGTTTTTGTAAAATTTGACATTATCTAATATGTCAATTCATAGGCAGTATCTAATTTAACGTACTGTAACCGTTAGTCGAAACATTGTGATATTACGGCAGTGTACTCTCGGCGTAGAGAACTCAAACCTCCGCTACTGCTTTCCGTCAGCAATCGGCAGAGATGAAGGGGCCTTTCTCGGGAGGAGCTCCGCTGGGTGTCTCCCATGAACCAGCCACAAGAGCAGACCTTCTGAAAGGGTATTCCGCCGAAACGTCATTTCTTCCTTCCAGAGCCCGCGTGCTGATGCAGAGTGGTCTTTCAAAATGAAGTTTACTTTTTATATTTAAAAATAGGGTATGGGTGTATATAGGGTATGGGTGTACAGTTAATTTCAGAAGGAAAGAAAATGTATAAGAATGGCAAAAAAAAAAAGGACATGATTTCAAACAGGTAAGTGACAGTGAGAAGAAAAGTCTAGTGCGACCGACATGGCTGACAATTCTACTTCCAGATTTTATACTAATCTATTGATAGCTAATTATCTCAAACATAACGGTCTGGAAGATACATTAGCTGCATTCATAAGGGAGACAGCGTTACCTCTTTCTGCCTTAGAAAAGTCCGATAGTTCAAATAGTAATGTCGGTGAGATACCGCTAGAAGACTTGCAGAGTGTCGTTGAAGATAGGATTTACTACAAAAGACGGTCTTTCAAAGATAGGTTTAAAACTCTTTCAATAAACGATGATTTAGCCCCAATTGACAATGCTAAGTATGGAATTCAACCTTGGAACCATAGTTTGAAATTTAGTATTGATGTAAAATTGAACAAATCCTTACCCAAAGATACCTTGTTCATTAGCGCAACTTTTACAGAAGATAGCAAATATATATTACTTTCGTCAGCTACTGGATACCTAGTAATCTACGACATTGAGAAAGCGACGTCGAAGTCATTTAAAATTAATGAAAAAGTCAAGAGCATCGTCAAGCTGTACGGACCCATTGGTAGCTCCGGTTACCAATATGTATGTCCAATGAACGGAAGTTTTTACTTGCTAAATAACGATTTTGAACTGGTGAACAACGCAGTATGGAAAATTCATGCCAGAATGATTACGCATATAAAGATCTGCAATGTTACGGAATCATCTTGGTTTGTTATTACTAGTGGAATGGATAACTTCCTGCGATTGAGTTTGTTGGAGATAAAAAACGGGAACACTTTCCTCACAAAACTCTCCGAAATAAAGTTGGCTTCCAATTGTACGTCGTTGAATGTAATCGCCAACGGTGACGGCAATGGTCAGAATAGTTTCTCTGTGTTTCTTACCAGAGCAGAATACACTCATATAGCATGTTACTCAATTATAGATGCCAAAAATCTTGTCCATTCATACAATATTGCCTTAAACAATGCGGAATTTAGCACGTACGCTTTCAACATTCGAGACGTAATGGCAGTAGATTATGTTCATTCCAATACTAAGGATACGATAGGATTATCACCCAGTACCATGCTAGTTGTAGCCACGTCACATAAACCATACATGAGATTGATTTTAGTAGAAATACCTATGAATACAGGCCATCCAAAGGCAATGAAATTGGATAAAGTTCAGACTTACTACGATAAAATCTTACGAAATTTTGCGACAGAAATATATCAAGATGATTTCTCATTACCAATTCTCGGCAAATTAGAATCTTCTAATGGTGTATTGGTAGGAAATGATGAAGGTATTTACAGTGTTGATTTGATGACTGGTGATTCGAGAATTTTAAATATTCCTGGTGAGGCAAACTCCTTGCACGACAGGATAAAGTGTATGGATATCAGTAAGGACCAAATGAGAATGGTCGCTGGAACGTCTACTAAGTCAATTTACATCCTAAATGTAATCAGAAATGCACAGTAAATTATTTATTTCCTGCAAATATTTGAAGAACCAAAATAGTCGCCACTTTGCAACGCTTTCCTTCTCATTAGTGAAAAAAATTTCTAAAATTTTGGTTCCCAAGCTATTTCTATTAAATGTTGTGTTCGTGTTATGTTCGTCACGGTACAAACTTTGCGAAACTAAACATGCAGCAAATAATTACGTAAAAAATACAGTTGAAGCGTTCTAGTTTACATACCTTACCTAAACAATGGTCAAAGTAATAATAAAATTAATAATAACAATGGACACTACATACGCATCTAACGGTAGTTGTTCATTCTATTCTTACTACTGTTAGATTTTAGAAGCGTCTTAAAACCATTACAAAGCTGGATAACACTTGGATAATTGTAGTTTACCAGGAAATAACCAGTGTTCGTTAATTTCACATTCCATGTGTATAATTTGCTATTTGCGTTAATCTTGAACATCAAGTAAAACCAACCAGGGTTATCGTAGTTCAAACTGAAATAGTACACAGACTTATTTGGATTCACTCTAGAGTAGTCTTCAATAAACTTGACCACATCTTTCTTAGTACCGCTTTTGAATTTTTCACTAGATGTCATTTCATTCAAGAGCCTTACCTTGTTTTGAAGATATTCTACAATGATCTGGTCTAAATCATTGTATTTCTGATTGTCGACAATCAAGACTTTACCTAAAGCCAAAGGATTTTCTTTTTCTAATTCTTGGATATCAATATGTTGAAACAAATCCTTATCCAATTTCCAGGTGATAACCAAGTGGTCATCACCTCGGCTAGACTGTCTGATCACGAATTCACCACGTTCTTTACTCCTTAAGTAATCCTCAGCCTGTCTGCCGTTGAAAGGGAAATAGTAAGGATGATTGATAACACGATGTGTTCTCTTTGCACGGGCTTCTGCCATCATCAATTTCCTCTCCTCTTCGGCATCTTCCAGTTCTTGTTTCAAGTCCCAAATGGAAGGATCTTTACTGTAGCTTATTGGAACATATTGCTGTTTGACATCATGATCTAATAAGGAAACTTCTGCAGTAATATTAGCATAGTCAATATATATCACCTTTGCTGGATATGTTTTACCAATTTCGTATATTTCATTTGCAGGTCTTCTTAATTGTGCACCTGCGTGACGTTGAGCATTTACTACACATTCAACTTCAGAGTTTGTAGTGCAAATTATATCGTTGTGCCAGAATCTTTCTACTCTGACTGGAATAATACTACCCTTGAAAAACGTCTTTTCAGACTCACCAGTCAAACTTTGGAAAATTTCATCACCTTGCAAAGGATGAAAGTCATTTCTCAATTCTTCAAATCCATCCAACAATTCAAGGACAATTGTATTTAGATTATTAAGTTTTCTTAATCCGGTATTCTTCTCAAGTTCTTCTGCGTATGATTCTAGATTTAGTGATTCTAGTTTAGCTCTACGGTCAGGATCTTCTCTCAACAGTTCAATGAATTCACTCATAGTCCCCTGTTCTTCTTTTTCGGCAATAGTATCAGGATCGTATTCTAAAGCATCAGCGGCAACCTTGGTGGCCAAATGGTAGTCTTCTGGATGAATTCTAGTGCTATCTAGTTGATCATGTTCCAAATCTTCGTATTTTTGTCTTTTTTCATTCCATGAGATATAGAGGAATCCCGCGGAATTCATAAAAATAGTCTTGTGAAGAATGTTATGAGTAATTAATTGTTGACGAGCCAGTAATGGTTCATTTAGCCTTTGAAGGGACTGTAAGAAATCAATAGCTTTACGTTTTCCAAAGCCAGAGATGTATTTCAGCGCACTAGCGTAGTAATTATTATCTGTGGCTTTGTTAACTTCAACACTTACCAGGTTGACAATATCAACGAAAGCGGTTTCAAGAGCCCAACTCAATTGTTCTGAGGATAACAGATTTTGGTGTGGATGAATTGACAATGATCTCACTTCTTCACTTGTTAAATTAGCATATTCCAACAATGGGGAATGCATATAGCGCGCCAAGGCGATACAGTATTTAACTAGAGGAGGTTTATTAGGGAATTCTTGAGCAGCTCTTTCGGAATTCTGATAACGGATAGCGACTTCGTCCTCAACGTAAATGATTGGAATAGTATGTCCTCTACTGTCGACGATTTGCTTCTTATGTAGAACTTCTTGTAATCTTTTGTAAAATTTTTGAGTCTTTGGGTTAGGGCCATTGATTCCGATGGCATTCGGTTGACAGCTTTGAATGATATTATCCAAGGTGTCTTCAAATTTTTCAGGATTCGTCTTATCAAATGGATTGTCGACAATCTTGTAATCTCTTATAAAATCACCCTTTCTGTTGACGTAGACAGCAATTATAGCGTCGGCTCCGAATCTACCCTGTCCACAGGTTAAAGTTAAGATTTTTGGAATTTTTGGATCCCTGACATTAGGAATGAATGGAGCCTGGTCTAATTTTGTCATAAACTTATGGCGAACAGTCTTGGCTACCAATTTTTGACAATTTTTTGTTAAATTGTCTTTGACTTCTTGAGATATATCCTGGAAAATCTTGTCCATCGCTTGGTTGAATGCCAGTTTACGGAAGTTATTCCATTCTATTGCGATGTCCGAGGTATTGGTAGTTTCAAGTGCAATTTGGAATAAATGCTCTATATATTGGGCTTGTGACGACATGTGTAACTTAACACTGAGCAGGTTCAAAGACTCAGCCTCGACCATTTTCAAAAAAACGTCTGGATCCCTACGGAAGTGCATTGGAGTTCTATTGATGGCATATTTTATGTCCTCATACAGAGATCCCTTTTGAATTTCTTTTTTACCTTTAGCAGTTAACACAACGTCAGCCAGATAATATTTGGAAAAATCGGATCTAACTTTTTCCCTTATTTTTGTATTTTTAGACAATTCCAAAGAGTAGTATTTTTGGACCGTATCAATTGCCAGCTTAGTATTGGACGTAAAGACTTGCAAATCACCGCTGTTTGCATTCAATATAGATTCTATCACTTCTACTGGTTTGGAACTTGGATGATCTACGGGAGGGTGGATTTGATGCTGGGAACTGATATTTTCACCAACATCCTCAGCTGATATACCAATATCACTAACCGCTTGATAAAGAGGACTAGCTTTAAATTTTTCATAACTGGAATTTTTCAAATGTTTCTTACCAGTCTTTCCAGTGTGGTTTATAAACATTTCATTGATTTCGTTGGCATATTTGAATTCTAGGTAGTCATAAATATCCTGTAGAGAATTCAGTTCCGCAATAGATGCAGTATTCTGATTTTTGAAGTATTCAGTGACAATAGGATCATCGATATGTAATTCTGCATAAAATCTCTGGACATAATCCTTTTTGTTCACAAGACTGTGAAATTCGATGTCAAGGCTAACTATATCCCAAAGGTCATCTTCAGTCAAAAGAAACCCATCTTTTTCTCTTGAGGAAATATAGTTACGACGGTAAGCATATATAAAAGGGACTTCCAAGTTTTCTTTGGTGATAAATTTGATTGCGTTCCCAATTGCTTCTTTAAATTCAGTGAGATCATAATTGGCATCGAAGTTCTTATCCACAGAAATTTTTTCTGCTATCCAGTTTCTTTCTAATTCTTGATCCTCCGATGACATATTTCCGTAGTCAGTAATACCTGCTCTTAATTCTTGATATCTTTCTGGAATATCTGTCTTTCTAATTTTCATGTCTCCTTCAGTCATCAAGTTTTTTTTCAAATCCTCTAAATCATAAATGTCTTGTAGAGATATCTTTTTCTTGGTGCTTTTTATAGCACCAGTTTCTTCATCGATCTCTTCTTCTTCAGCTTCATTGTTGTCGTTACCATTTTCTAGTTCTTCATTTTCAATTTCTAAAGCCCAATCGTAGTCATGACCATCACCAAAAATGTCATACATCTCGTCAATCTTATCCGACGATAGACCAGTAATCTGTGTAGGTTGTTTGATGGATTGTTCTCTTAAAAGCTTCTTTTCTTGGATCCTCCTTTGTCTGGTTTCGTCGTCCTCATCAGAAAATTCATCATCTTCAATGAAATCATCCAATTCGTCCAAGATTCCACCTTTGTCAGCTGTTCTGTTCCTATTTTCATGGTCTTCTTCATCACGCCCATATTCATTGTTCCTACCGTTGCGTAAACCAGATTCTTCTTCTTCTTCATCTTCAGAAAAGAAATCTTCCAATTTAGACGTAGAATCTTGCCTTGATGCAGCGACGTTGTCACTTTCTGATTCTGCAGCGTTTCCTTCATCTCCTACTCTCTTTAATCTTTTAAATTTTCCTGAAGAGGAGCTCGCTTTGGTACGTTCAACACCAGCATTCTCCATTAACAAATCCAAATCATCTTCGGATAGTCGATCATCTTCTTCTCTTTCTCTTCTTTTATGTTTTCTTCTTTTTTTGGAAATACTTGTTCCTGGGTCTTCATTTTCATCATCATCGTTGACAATGAAGCCTTCTTGCACTTTTCTTGCCTCATCTTCGTCTTCATCAATATCTTCGTCTTCCTCAGAGGAGTCAAAGACATCTTCTCCTTCTTCTTCCTCACTAGGCGCTTTAGTTTCATCGTTGTCATTTACTATTTCTTCCTCGTCCCTAGGGACCAGCTTCGAATCTCCCGTCTCTTCCATAAAAGGCAAATTCTATGTAAAGATTCTAGGCAATTAATGACCTGTTCGCTTGGGTTATTCTTCAAAGCACAAATCAATATCTTTCTTCCTCCTTTTGCTTTAACCGTTGTCCAGTTTCTTGTCAATTTGGTTTGCCATACATAACGAAAAAAAAATGACAGTTATAGAAAATATTACCCGAATTTTCCCGCACTTTTATTGAAGACGTTATATAAAGGGGTACTAACTAATTTAAAAATCATTCATGACTCGCATAGTGGCACAGTAATAGCCTCGACCGCCTGTCCGTATCTTCTTTTATATAGATATATCATGTTTCGTTGTAATGCGGGTTGTGCCCATGCACTGCTGATATGTGTACTGCCTTCCTCCCTATTGCTATAAAGAATCAGTCAGCTCATCAAATATTCTTCTTATCCATAACTCACGCATGCTAGCGATATATTTTGTGAGGAGGATAATTCTTTGGTTGGGTTGGGCGTAGTCATCTGAAGGGGGGCCTTGTATTTATTTTTTTTTCAGTTTTCTTTGCAACAGAATGTCTGCTTTCTGTGGGTTTCCTTTCAGCACGTCCTGAGAACATTGAATTTCTGTTCTTCGTAACGGGCCCATTGACCACTCTTGCAGCACCACTTCCGAGTGATATTCGATTATTTGGATGCAGATCTCCCAAATTAACAACATTGTCGTTTTCGATGGGTAAATCAGCGCCGGAAGCAATGCTATTTCTGATTGTATGTAAGATGGACTTTCTTCTCAGTTTACTGTTGGTATTATTATTCAAACGCGTGGTTTTAGTCACGTGACCTTGAGATGATTTGGACATACCGATATTTGTTGGATTTAGAACAAAAGAAGCTTCACTACTAGTATCGTCTTCATAGTCCTCCTCATTCTCTACTTGTAAGTTGTTGCCTATCTTGGAGGGCTTCCTCTTGTCTCTGTTGTCATATGACCTGTATTTTCTTACTTGTGAGGAGGGAAATAGCGGCTGGTTAAACTGTTTGTTCTGAGATGCCTTGGCCAAATCATTTTCACCTTGTTCGTCATTTTTTCTTTTAATCCCGCGTTCCATATTGGAGAGTTCCATTACTAAGTTATTTTTCTCATCTTCCAACGATTTCAATTGTTTAATAGCGATCAAATCGTCTTGAATATCATGAGGCGCCTGTGAGAATTCTACGCACCATGAATTGCTCATAATACCGTACAACAACGAACCTAGGGATTCATTAAGATCAGCTAAACTCTCGTGGATAAAATTTAAGCGCGTGAAATTGGAATCTAAAGTAATGATTGAATCGCTCAGTTCTCTTATTTTAGGCAACAGAAGCTGTTGTATGGTATTCTCGTTATATTCGCCAACGGAACTCGTTAATCCCTCTTGATCAGCAAATTTCATCAGGGATGAGGATTCACCCATAGACGACCTTCTTGAAGTCGGAGCGCTACCAATGGATAAACGATATTCCGTGGCAGACCTTGTGGTCCCTAATTTAGCTTTATCTTCGCTCATAGGTGAAAGTGGCAATACAAGCCTTTTCTGATATTGTTTTGGTGCAATTGCTGAGCTTATACGCTCCAAGTTTCAGTGCAATTGGACAAGTTTAACGCCAAAGGATTCATGCGTCGATAAAACATGTTTGTTTTGGCTATTATTTATCGATATTGTCCGGGCAACGCGCAATGTTCATATCTTGAGCGGCACATAAGGTATATGGATAAAAAGGTGTTAGTTATGTACAAGTTTAAATTATGTAAATGTGCCATATCCGAATCATTGTAGTTGCAAAACTAATGTGGAAAACCGTTTAGGCAGTGCTCGTGAAATTACGCGCTTCTTGGATAGAGTTCGATAGTATGGGCAGAGGAGTTTGCCGTTTACATATATTTCCTTGAATGCTTCAGTTTCTCTTTCATTAGTTGGTCTTGGGACACAACGCCCCCTCTTTTCGCCTTCCTAAGAGCCACAATGAGGAAGATTGTGCTCAAAAACGAAAGGCCATACCACGTTACCAAATATTGTAGATGGTTATTCTTTAAATCAATAGTGGGCTTCCGGCCTATGGGAACACCTGCTTTGATAAACTGTCGTTCATCGAATTCAATTGTTTGGTCTGTCGGCATTTCCTGCCTAGAACGAGGCTTCGATGTATTATTATCAACAGCTTGCGTTCCGTTTACAGCAGTCGTAGGTTCTCGTTTCCAGAACTTCCACAGGCTAGAGGTGGAATTGTTTTGTGAAGCCTCGTTTCTTGTGTGTTCCTCGATTATTGGATGGTCCTTCATGTCATACAAGGCTTGAAATTGAATGGGCGTGCACCCTGATGATCTTGCCATGTCATATATGTCTGGCACCTGCCACAATCTAGAATTTGGATCCTTTTTCGCCCATTGTAGCGAGCCTCTTTTCTTTGGAGGTCTTACTAAGCAAACCACTTTCAAGTGTTCTTCTTGAGGCAACGACAAATGGTGTAAATTTCTTGAGTCAGGAGCAACTTTTTCTTCACTTATCCACCCTCTTTCTATCAGAACTTTCTCACCGGTGTCATCTCTAATGAACGGTGTAAACAGAAAATAACCCTTTTCTCCATTTTTCTTTCTTGGACCAACAAACATCTCTTCATTGTGAAGGAAGTGTCCGGTAAGTATAACTTTACGGTATTCCCAATCCTCGCACATGTCAGGTGTAAATGACTTAGGAAGTGGTATTGGTTCATAAGTAAGTTTAGTTTCGCATGCCGCAATCAGCTTGGTTTTCCACTTCAATCTCCTTACTTGCCAAGTTCCCAAATAGAAGGATATTATTGGCATCGCGAACATCAGACCCAGAACAATTTTCTTGCCAAAGGATCTTTCTCTTCGAGAATCATCATTTGGGCTCTTACCTGTCTTGATTGGTTTCCAGTCTACAGTTGACGTTATGATGCCTCGGTACTGTTGATTTCTTGAAGCTAAGAGGTACGTGGATTTGCCAATAGCATTCTTAGTCGGAATTGATGCAGCGATTGAAAACCAACGGTAAGTGGACCTGGCGCCTAGTAGAGACATTGCTTTCCTCTTTTATTAAATCCTGAGTATGGGTTACTGAATGCAAAACGGTTAAGATGGCCCTCTGTTTTCAGTAGTCGGCGTTATAGGTGAAAAATATTTCATCATTGCATAAGAATCCCTTAAATATACTCGGCTACATCAATGCGAGCTACAAAGAAAACTGAAAGGAAAAATGACACATACGTTCAGAAGTACTTTTAGAGAAGAGCACAGAAGAGGTTCAATCTATTACCGTATGTATTAGTATATGTGAATTTTAACAGTAAATAATGATATGTAGTTTGAAACCTTGACTTTTCCTGTATAAGCAACACAATATTTGACTTAAAACCAACAGAATTTGGTATTGTTATCCCAAATTACCTGCTCGGCTGTATATCCTTTGGGGGGACGAACAGCACTGATGGAACCGTTTTCTGAGAAAACTTTAGATTCATTTTCAAGCTCTGTTAATAACTGAAACAATTGTGGGTACTTTTTGATGGGAATTTCTTCGTCCCAAAATTCTAATTCTTGCAATCCATGAAGCTTTGTCTCTTCTATGGCCTTCCTTAGTAATTTTTTGAGCTTCAATTCTTTCCTTTGAAATGTTTCTTCAGGTATATGGATTTTGACAATAATCAGAGAATCACCGTTCCAATTGTGATGCCATATGATGTGGCTGTTATCACTCAACGCGTATCCAAAAAACAGATTTTGCTGGGCTTTTCTTCCTGATTTATTCATGATAAAAAGATCACGATACTGAAACCATGTGAAAATGTCAAAGTCTGGCGCAACGGTAAAAACAAACTTCTCTGGGTTTTCTTTGTGTAAACTTAATAAGCTTTCTTTGAACTGTGTCTCATGTAGTCCTACTAAACCCCTGTAATCATCAAATCCCAAGTACTTACCATCATGGTCATCATCTTCTCCACAGTATCTCTCAGTAAGTTCATCTAATTTAGAAATGCGGTGCAAGGGAACATGCATACTCTCGTATCCTAATGCGGAATAATATTCTCCGACTTCGCTGTAAAGGTTAATCACCAAATTTTTCAATTCTAGTACGGTGTTAGCGTCATCACGAATCTTGTCATAAAATTCATTCAGTTTGATAATCATCTTCTTGGCGTAGCCCTTGCCGCGATGGTTTTCAAAGGTAAAGACGCCCCCAATGCATACAATCAAAGCTGGCTCGATTTTTCCATTAGAACCCGGATGAATACAATATCCAATCCTGTTTAAAGTTTCGCAACTGGAAACAACTTGACTAAATTTTCCATTATCTGGCAAAGATCGATCCTTTAAAACAAAGTACTTCTGCCCAAGCCACTGGTAACTTTTTGGGTATTTTGTCATCATTTCATTTGATTTATTCTTTTGAGAAATCTCTGAAGACCCTAGCAATTGTTCCCTATCAGCGTACTGCTGCACGGTCAGAATACCTTTCCAAGCTTTTGCATTAGCAAGGTGTGTCCATCTTTTTAACTCAGGATCGCTATAACATTCGAATATTAGGTCATCGTCATTTGATGAGGCTGTCATTCTAATCAACTTCTACAAGTGAATATGTGTACAGAACACTACAGTAGCTAACAGAAGAAGTATAAAGTCGCTAACCCCTGGAATTTATTGTGCATTGTTTTTTTTTTTTTTCAATTTTTCATGTTCTTTCAAGTGCTAGTGTTTCTAACCCCCGAGAAGCATTAAGTGGGTAACAATATAATTGTGAAGACAGAAGTTCCACAAAATCAACTTAATCCAGAACCAGCCGTCAGGGATATTTGAATCTCTGATCCCGAATGGGCTTGGCTGGCTGCAAGAAAGAACAAAGACAAGGAGAAACAGAGTAGATATTATTCGTAATTTCGTTATCTGAAGGATTCAGTGATTTAAGTAGAGTTGGACGTACCTTAAACCACAATATTATTTGTATCGAAAATCTTTAACTTGTGATAAATAAAAAAAGATCGTCCTTTTGTTGCGCCTAAATGTTAACAGTAAAATTATGTTTGTTTATATCTTCAATACATTATTATAGACACAAAACATAAACAAACTTTGGAACTAAATAATTTTTATAGAGCCCAACTACTCCATAAAGACAGTGGTTCTATTGGAAAAATAGTTACACAGAAATGAATTGTTGAAATCGTTGACTTTAATATACAGTTCATGCTGTATCTAAATTATTATTATGAACAAAATAAAACAGCGACCGGTGTTGATTGCAAACGGTAATTTCATTTTGAGATAAGAAGAAAAATAGCGGCGAAAATGTATGTAAAAATTTCGTTATATAATGTAGATGCACAAGATTTCTTCATTATATTTTTTGCATTTCTTTCGTAAGAATATTATTGAAAAACTTATAGTTATCCAGGTACAAGTGATGCCCTGAATGAGGAACAATGATGACGTTACTTTTTTGTTTCAACTTCTCTTTCAAGAATCTTGATACTCTAAGTCCACCATTCACATCCATCCAATCGTCATCGCCATAAAGCCAAAGCCAGTCACAATTACTATTCTTTAAAATATCAGACTTTTTGCCATCGAATAGCTGCTGCTCCAATGATAGTCTTGGTTCACCACCACATTTCAAAGCAAAGCTTAATAAGTATTCACCTGAACCACGTTTATTGAAAATAGCATATGCGTATCTATGCAAGGCTTCAAACCGTTTTGACTGTTCTGGATCACCATTCAAAATGTGCTTAAAGCGCCGATATGACCATCCACTTGTAATCTTCGAACCTAACTGGCGAAAATTTCTTACTAGTGTAAAAGGCGAGATATTTCTGTCCCAAAGCTTGACATACCACCAAGGAGGCGGTTTCCATTTTTCAACCTCTGAAGCAGTATTGTTGAAATCTCTATAAGACACGCCTGCTGGGGAACAAAGGATCAGCTTTTTAAAAGATGGAGATTCCTTATATTTTTGCAAATATAAAGCCATCAAGTAAGACCCTAAAGAATGTGCCATAACAATGTTTTTCTCAGGTCGGTTCAAAAGATTTCTTTTACTAAACCATGTGTGTATTCTTTCGTGAAACCAATCTTGAACGCTGTGAATATTATCTCTCGGATACTCGAACGGAAACTTAGGTCTTGAAGAAAAACCATACCCAGGCAAATCGATGGCATGTATGCACCACTCGTTATCCAATAGTGGAATATCCTCAAAATTCTTGATGAAAAAACCCAATCCGGCGCCATACCCATGAATGAAAACCAGATGTTTTAAGTCAGCCTCAGGCACTGAGGTTTTTCGAGGGCGTATGCAAAATTCATTGATGTAATTGCCCTCATCATCAACAACAGTTCTTATAAGTCTTGCTGTTTTTGATTCCGAAGGAGTGGGGTAGAATGGCAGCGTTTTCAAAAGTTCAGTCTGGAATGCATCCTCGTTCTTGATAAAATCTCGGAAGTCCTTAACAGAATCTTCTAAAGGGCGAGGAAACAAGCTTGGGACTCTATAGATAATCTCCCTTAATGGTATTGCAGTTGGTGCTGACGGAGTTCTTAATATCTGTTTCTCTGTAACATCTCTTGCGGAGGCTCTAGGGGACTGTGGCCGTGTATTCGATGAGTCAGCCCCTCTAAGAAGTTGAAAACCTTTCAAGGGTCTTCTTATTATGGAGTTTAAAGTTGACTTGAACATTAAAAGGCTAACCCTTATTAATCAGTATAAGTATTAGTGTACCTTTCCGTTATCCTTGTCAATAACGTGCTTGAGTGCTCATTGCAGCTCACTTTTATGTTCTATAATGTATCAGCCACTCTAGCATATTTCGGGGATTATCCAATAACGAACGGCGGAAGCGAAAAAAATAAAAAGAGCCCTTTCAGAAACAAACTACACCATCAATTTACACAAAAAAGGCTGAAAAAGGCAAAGGTGAAAGAGGCTAAACACTGACAAAATGTTGTGATAACTCCCAAGTCTAATCTGCATAAAATTTACAAATTATATATGTTCAAATAAGTTAGAATAGAAATCAAATAACCTCCGTTGATTAGTCTTCATACTACTAGTATATTGTCATATATAAGTGTAAAAAGATGACATAAAATTGAGAATCAGTCGTCAAATTTCACAGAAGCCGGAAAACAAGGATTGCAAATGCAATAAGATAATGAATGACAATGTATAAAACGAGTAAGAAATGATAATAGCATTATGCGGAGATATCGGTTCCATTTTGTGAATTCCTATATTATGAAGGAGAATTTTTGGTATACTCCTTTTACATAATGTTGTATATAGCATATAATAAAAGTGGAGTTAAAAATGTTGGTAATTAGAAATTAGAGGTGGTATTAATGAAGATTTAAATATGAATCTTAACCTTTTTACCATATAGGGGGGGGTATAAAAATACATACCGACTATTTCATCTTCATTATGACCGATATACCAATAACGAGATCTTTTACTATAGTTTCAATGTAACGACCCATATCCTTATAGATGAAAACACCAAGTTGATCATTCAAAAAAGTAGATCGGTAACTTTACTGTCCTTCCATAATCACGTGCTTACCTATGGTTATCCATCCTGACATATTAATGACGAACTGCATCTGATTACTTATATGATCCTAATGGTTAGTTATAAAGAATAATGAAGTCACTATTCTGACAATAATTTTATCACGAAATTCACACACTTCCATTGATAACGTAAGTAATTTACAGTACAATTTTGCTCACGTTTTAAGCCGCCCAGGACAAAAAGATGCTCATCACAGCTACTCCGGCCATCGTGGGTGACATTCGTATAGTCATATTCCCATAAATAGAGCATCCAAAATGGAACTTTCAGAAAATCAAGCTCGTATGGCGCAGTGGTAGCGCAGCAGATTGCAAATCTGTTGGTCCTTAGTTCGATCCTGAGTGCGAGCTTTTTATTAACTAGGTGGTCCTTCCATGAAAGTTTTTTTTTTTTGAAGATGTTCTTTTTTTTTTTTTGGGCCTCATTACAATGTAAGAGGTTATTATGTGTTACATGAGTAAAGCTAATTGACGCAAGCAGGTAATGAAGAAAGCCCTATATTACCGTATAGACAATGGGCGCGTCCCTAAAGAGGATACCAAATAGCAGTTTTACGCGTACCACAAAATTTAACGACCAACGCGTATTCTTCGCGTTTTTTTTTTGCGACGGTAAACAAAAAAAGGGCCCTCTGCGGTAAAACAAGTGGGTCTACCACAGGACACAGGACTTGGTTGTTTCTACTCTCCCTGTGTATCCTACAATTGGCAATTGGCAATTCGCAACCTGCGTTTAAATATTTACCGTTTTAGCACATTGATTACCTTTTTTGCTAGGGTTAAGTTTTTGCCTTTTTCTTATTAACATATATATAACTGCTTCATTTCATACAAGTGACTTTTATCTTTTATTAAATAATAACAAGCTTCACTAATCTAGCGTTCATACAACATACAAATCAGTGTGTTGAAAATTATTATTCTCTGATATTCTCTCCCTCCTTTTAAATTTTTAAAATGAATTGTATCCCTAGTCCAATTAGTGAAAGGAAAATCCAAATTAATAATGAAGATTGTATAGGCAAGGAAAATGCTTTCCATACCATTCCAAGAGAAAGTTCAATTAACTTGACACCTCACTCTACGAATGAAAAAAAAGTTCTATCCGAGGTAAACAGTAACAAAATCGATTCTTTACAACTCCCTCGAGGTAAATTGCAAAGAGATTCCACCCATTTGGAAAAAACAAGAAAGAGACAATTATCAAATGATTCAACCGATCCTATAGAGCCAAAAACTGTGAAAAAAATAAAATGTCATCAATGGAAAAATTTGGATTCGATAGAGATGGATGATCCATTCATGGTAGCAGAATATACAGATTCTATATTTTCTCATCTTTACGAGAAGGAAATCCAAATGCTACCGACACATAACTATTTAATGGACACGCAATCTCCCTATCATTTGAAAAGCTCCATGAGGGCGCTGTTAATTGACTGGTTGGTTGAAGTTCATGAGAAATTTCACTGCTTACCTGAAACATTATTTTTAGCGATCAACCTGCTAGATCGATTTTTATCACAAAATGTTGTTAAATTGAATAAATTACAACTACTATGCATCACTTGCCTGTTCATTGCCTGTAAATTTGAAGAAGTTAAATTACCAAAAATAACAAATTTTGCGTACGTGACTGACGGTGCTGCCACTGTCGAAGGAATTAGGAAGGCTGAGCTATTCGTTCTAAGTTCTTTAGGTTATAACATATCTCTACCAAACCCCCTAAATTTCATTAGGAGAATTTCAAAAGCTGACAATTACTGCATTGAAACAAGGAACATGGCCAAATTCATCATGGAATATTCGATTTGTTGTAATAAATTCATCCACCTGAAGCCATCATATTTAGCTGCAATGTCCATGTATATCGCCAGAAAAATTAAAAATGAAAATTCCAAATGGGATGAAACTTTTATTCATTATAGTGGCGGCATTGATATTGAATCAGATCCAGCGTTTAAGGATTTTATCAGTGAACTAGTTGAAGATATTGCTGTACCTGATACGAATCTAGATTCCTTGAGACTTAAATACAAAAAGCCTAAACATGGCATGGTTTATTTCAAGGTTTTTGACTGGTGTAAACAAAAACGTTGAAACATAGATCAAAATTATAGCCAGCTAACCCCCTGCATCTTAAATATCATCGATAGACATACTTCTTTATTTCTTTTATGTATTCAAAAAAAGAAAGAAAATGCATTATTCCTCACTTTAAAGATAATTTTCCAATTATGGGAAAAAAAATTTATAAATGAATTAATTATTACAGCCTACAAAACTGATACCGTGTGATAATATATATGAGATAACCGTTATATGAATAATGAATGCCTGATTTTTCTATAAAATAGATGATAAAGTAAGGAAGTGAGATTTTGGTTTTCTGTGTAGGCTAGCACCTTCACTCATGCAATGTCATAATATCATATCCATTTTTCCTTACCTTCAATGCCCATTCGATAGAAATTATGGAAGCCTTTAAAAATCTTCTCGATTGATATTTTTTCAAGAACTCGTCGTGAATAGTAGATCCAACAAGATAATCCATCAGTAATTGGCAAACGGGATATAGTTTTGCCTTTGTGTAACCACCACTATAATGGATTAAGTTGCCATCCCAGGTGCCCTTGCCCAGCATTTTTCTCGAAAGGAACATTGCCGCTGAGGCACATAATGACGGTAATATCCCGATGAACTTGAAGTCCACTATAGATATTTCCATTAGGAACTTCGCTAACGTCCTAGACTGGATATCATAGTCATCCGCTTTTGATATTCTCCTTAAGAAATTCATTGGGTTAGCGAAACTAATTTGAAAATCGAGTTTTTCCAATATAAATCTTTCACCCTCTTTAATATCTTCCACAGAGCATGCACCGTCTGTCTCGTACGCAAAATGTTTTATGCTAGGGGAGTATATTTCCTCATACTTAGATGCGATGAACAGGCATGATGTACCAACCAGTTGCAATCTATTTAACTGAACCACCTCTTCACAAAGAAATCTATCCATTATGTTTATGGCCAAATATAGAGTTTCCGGCAGAAGGCCAAACTTATTATGAATCTTGATTATCCAGTTCACCAAAATGTCTCTGTTTTGCTTAATATTTTTATGCTTATAGAGATTCGCCTTATTTGGCAATGTGATTATTTCCAAGTGATGCAAATAATCGAAGATATCATTAACCTCTTCGCTCACCATTAAGGGATCATCACAATCTTCTTCATCTAGGTCATCCCATTCGTACTCCTCCAGAACCTCTTCTTCTGTAGTCAATTCATGGAGTTTGAACTTTTTCTGGTCATCCTGCTCTACAAGAGTTGATATTGGCCTTTTTTTTTTGGAATCTTCTCTCATTATTTTTTTCTGCCATTCCATTTGAGTGGAAATAGACTTGTTCTCAGAGTATATCAACCGATTACAGCTCAAGGCAGTCGAATTCGTATGAAAAGAGTCATCATTTGAGCACTGCTGCTTTTCTTGCTCGGAATATCCATATTCAGGAATATTTTCCTTATTGTTTAGTACTTCTTGTTTCACCCCCTGTCTACTGTCATTAAAAGAGGAGGTGAAGTCATCGGCTCTCGAAACATCATCCTTTAAAGGAAAGAAGTTGTTCAATTTTGAGAAGTTCTTCATCCCAATTTTTCTGTTCATAGAAATCTCTTGCAGGATATTTGCATTATTTGTGACATTACCGAGAATGGTCCTTGGGACGTTTCTCTTTTGTAAGATATATTGACTTTCGTTTACCCCCTTCTCTTCATTACTATTAATGGTTCTACTATTCTCTACCAAAAGGGATCGTGACATTATGAGAAGATTAAAGCTTCCTTTGATGGTTGATATAACGGACGAAAATATTTTGGCTCTGTTCTTGTTGGTAGATCTTATTCTTAATTACGCTTTTGTGATCTAAACAGCTGCACCAGTTAGCAACTTTAATAGTTTTAAGAAACTATACCAAGAGCCACAAGTAAAACTGTCGCTGGAAAAACCGAAGACACTAAAATTGCAGCCTGCTCAAGTTTGGCCGAATGTAAAAAACACAATACAACCAAAATTGCCTAGAATAGATCACCCTAGTATCTTCTTCTTACACAGAAGTGCAATAACTTCTATTACTTAATATATATAACTACACGCCGTATTCATAAAAGAAGGATCAAACCCGTTTCTGCAGAGGAAGACGAATGAGGAAATCACAAACAAAACAAATTGGGCAGACCGTATGCGGAACGCAAATTGAAGTAATATGTTATGTACGTTCCGCACCTAACTTGCAGGATACCCATAAATGATGCTGTAAAAATGCAAGTTGAAAATGATTAATTAATACAACAAATTTAAAGTTACCGTTGACGTGAGTTTTATGGTGCTTCTATATTTTGTGTCCGCTTCTTGATTGTTGATGTTTTTCCTCTTTGGGCGGTTGTAAACAAAAGGTCGTGCCCGTTTTGTGAGAGCCCCTACTCGAAAACGGTAGTGAAAAACCGCCCAAATGATGCATCTAGTAAAGAAAACTAATTGAAGCGCGTCTGTGTGTGCCTGCTTCAAGAATGACACTGGGCATGCATAGCCTCGTTGAAAAGTCCACTTGCAATACGACGAAAGAGGAGCCAGTAGCACATAATTAATCGGAGGGAATCTCGATCGTGTCCTATTCAAATTTGGAAGAAACGCCTTTTTTAACAGAGCGGGCGGACTTTCAATAAAATTGGATGCAAAAAAAAAAAATGACTGAGTACAAGCGAAGCTTACTAAATAATTGGATAACACCATGAATGATATTATGGAGCAATTCGATAGTTCAAAAATTGACAAAGACAATGCTTTTACGCATCAATAAAAAATGCCGTAACTGTTGCAGTTTTCAGCGTTAGTTTCAATTTTAAGATTATTTTTACTATGAATAGAAGATAAATATTTTCATTTCCCCCCCAGTTGTTGTCATTATGAACATATAAAACATTCATTTACTCTTGTTTATTATCATTCATAGATCAAGAATATATGGTAAATAACGCAAGAAGCTCTTGGAACAATCGTAATGATAAAATAGAAAAGAACAATTGCGCTGTAAATTCTTACGTCCAAAACAATTGTAGTTTAATGCGGGTGAAAATACGTTAACATTAGGCTTGTTTCCAACGAGAACTGTGGCAAGGAAATGTAAACATTAGCATTGCAAAGTCTCTTGCCGAACCTATAGATTACCGATTGAACTTGGCTTGCTACGTATTTTCGAAGTAGTGGATATTTTCATCTTGATTGATTTCTGCTAAAATAACAATCAGTTATCTTCCGCATATTACTCATGCAACAAACTGAAGCTATTATTTACCTTACATCGAATTTTCAAGAAGCGATGATAAAAAATGGTGTGAAATTATATGACCTGAAGACCAGAATTAAACAATCATTGAACCTGACAGAAGCTGATGCACGAAAGTTGATACTTTAAAAAGTATTCTGCGTAAGAAAACCAAACTTAAATATTGCCTTCAAAATTAATTTGTATCAATTGCACGAACAGTTGATGGACTATTATGTCATGAAGAAGAACCGCTTCAATTGCCAATATACATAAAGCTAATAGCAATGATATAAATAGAATTTCGGAACCACCGTTAAGTCCTACTGGATTTTCTCGGTCTGAATAGAATGTTGGAACAGGTTGGTTGCCATTCCCTACATATGTAACTATGGTGATAATCTGAAACAATGAAACGGGATAGTAACGTTTGTTACGCGCTCCTTTGTAGTGCCGTCGCACTGTTTCAAAGTAAATAAACGATAAACGAGCCACTTGCGCAGTAAGTGTAACAGAAGTGGAAAATCTACTAGTGGAACGTTAACGTGGATTCAACCCGCTAAGATGGGATAAAGTTTAGGGGAACGGGTGCGAGAAATATATGAATCTTGGAACAGTTTTTGGGATTCATTGTTATCAAATGCCATATTAATGGGCATACGGAATGCATTAAAATTCCTCCTCGAGAATATAGAAATCCCCAAAAAGGAATCTGTAATTGTACATGAAAATTTTATAATTTTTATTTTTCCATTTTGTATGGTATCATTCATTATTCTATTAAAGAAATTCGTGAGTAATCTGATAATCATTGAGATTCCAGTATTGGTAAACGCTATTATACTAGGTATATACATAATATACTAGAAGTTCTCCTCCAGGATATAGGAATTCTCAAAATGGAATCAGTATTTCTACATAATAATATTGCGATTATTTCTCCTTCCGTTTTATATATTACATTATCCTAATACAGTATCAATCCTTGCATCTTAGCTTCTATTAAATTTAGTGACTGTTTCTCAATCTTTATCTTTTACTAGATAGCAAGTACAAGAGAGTACTACAGAAAAAATGAAGAACTCATCCTTGTTAGCTCAGTTGGTAGAGCGTTCGGCTTTTAAGCGTATTTGCTTAAGCAAGGATACCGAAATGTCAGGGGTTCGAGCCCCCTATGAGGAGTTCTTCTTTTTTAATTTTTTGGCTACAATAGCCATCAATGGAATGTCCTTCCTTTTAGGTGTCTTTCAGCTCACTCAAGTCTAAAAAAGTTTTGTGGGGTAACAAGGAGCCACGTATGAATACTTTTGGTACATAGAAAAAAAATGCTATCCTAACAGCCTAATTCTTATTGAAGTGCGTAGATTCAAAAAAATATTGATACCCGCGGGGTTTGAACCCGCGCCTCCGAAGAGATCAGGACCTCGACCTGACGCCTTAGACCACTCGGCCAGAGTACCAATTCATCTGTTGGGTAAGGGAATAAAGCAAACGCAATTTATAAAAGGAAGATACGCCATTTAAGTGAAGCTTTGCAAAATCAAGTCAATTACTCCGGAGCATGACCTTTTGAAACCGATCTAACTCCTTTAAAATACTAATTTGAAAAGCCCTATAAGTGGCAATCCACGCAGACCATACAGGTTGAATCTTTACAAAATCCACAAGTATTTTCATATCTGAGGCATCTCTATTGATAAATGAGGTGTGTCCGAACCATCTCTTGAAAGGAATAAAACACGAAAAATGAGATTGAAGGAAGCTCATAACTTCATGTCGCTATTTCAATTATCTCTGAATTGTTAAGAAATTCTTTTTATAAACGAAAGAAACGTTTGAACAATTGGTGCAACATTACCACTTTGTACGGAGCGTCAGAAAGAACGCACCTCATCATTATTATGAGAACAGTACGATAACTTCTGTCTGAGATACGCTTCGTTGTTATAATACAAGTGAAACCGCCACGGATAATTAGCAGCAATTGAACACAAGGGATATCATTTGTGTGACCTTTGTTCCTCTCATAGTTGCTGTGAACCCTTTAGTAACTATTAATGTTTATTTCATGAGACTAGTCAAAAAATTCAATAACAGTTTTTCTATATGAAAAAAAAAAAAAAAAAAAAAAATGAAAAAGCAACAGTACGATTATTACACTGACTATGCTGCAGTTTCCGCAATAGCAAAATTGTGTCACATTACACGAAAGAAAGAAAGAACGCTATTTCTTATAAGAGCAAACTGTTGATAAGTTTATAGCAAGAATAAAAAGGGTAAAAAGTCATTGATAATAACCACTGCTGTGACTATATATAATAAGAATCGAACTGTAAAGTTAAAGCAATGGTGTTCGGTCAGCTGTATGCCCTTTTCATCTTCACGTTATCATGTTGTATTTCCAAAACTGTGCAAGCAGATTCATCCAAGGAAAGCTCTTCCTTTATTTCGTTCGACAAAGAGAGTAACTGGGATACCATCAGCACTATATCTTCAACGGCAGATGTTATATCATCCGTTGACAGTGCTATCGCTGTTTTTGAATTTGACAATTTCTCATTATTGGACAACTTGATGATTGACGAAGAATACCCATTCTTCAATAGATTCTTTGCCAATGATGTCAGTTTAACTGTTCATGACGATTCGCCTTTGAACATCTCTCAATCATTATCTCCCATTATGGAACAATTTACTGTGGATGAATTACCTGAAAGTGCCTCTGACTTACTATATGAATACTCCTTAGATGATAAAAGCATCGTTTTGTTCAAGTTTACCTCGGATGCCTACGATTTGAAAAAATTAGATGAATTTATTGATTCTTGCTTATCGTTTTTGGAAGATAAATCTGGCGACAATTTGACTGTGGTTATTAACTCTCTTGGTTGGGCTTTTGAAGATGAAGATGGTGACGATGAATATGCAACAGAAGAGACTTTGAGCCATCATGATAACAACAAGGGTAAAGAAGGCGACGATGATATTTTAAGCTCCATCTGGACTGAAGGACTACTAATGTGTTTAATAGTTTCTGCGTTGCTATTGTTCATTTTGATTGTTGCACTTTCTTGGATATCTAATTTGGATATCACATATGGTGCGTTGGAAAAATCAACAAACCCAATAAAAAAAAACAATTAATCGTTATATATACTCATATATTTGAAAGAAACATATGTAAGATTGGGTTATTTGCATATATATCCCAATCATCCATAACATTTAATGCTACTTTTTTTTTATTTAGCCTCTACTATTTTTCTTGTATATTCTCTTCTAGCAACATATACTACTCAATCAGTCTTCCTTTTTATTACCATCAACTTTGTGATCTTCAGTATCCTCGCGGAACGCTACAACAATGTAAACGATTAGAACAACATTGGCCATTGCAGCAGCTAAACCTCCACTAATTAAGGTATTTGGCGTAAATTGCTGAATAATGAAAAAAGTGAGTACGGGCAGTACCACCATCGCTGCAGTAAACAGCATAAGTTTATTAATCACCGCACGAGGAACATCTACAGCCATTATTTGATTCTTTTGAAGTCTTGGTTAGTTTCTACTATTGCTTTCCAGTATTGCGTTCATTTTAGCTTGCAGGTTAGTAATATATAGTGAGAGCTCTTTTGCCTTTCTTTTATTTGAAAAAAATAAAATAACCTAGAAAATTATCAAATATCGAAGACAAACAACCAAAATAAAAAAAAAGGTAGAAAATTGAATTTTCCAGCCAAGGTATTCCATATTAAGAAGAAAAGATGGTTCAGCAACTAAGCCTTTTTGGATCTATTGGTGATGACGGCTACGATTTACTAATTTCAACTTTGACCACAATATCAGGTAATCCTCCGCTACTGTATAACAGTTTATGCACTGTCTGGAAACCAAATCCATCTTACGACGTCGAGAACGTGAACTCTAGAAACCAATTGGTTGAACCAAATAGAATAAAACTTTCCAAAGAGGTGCCATTTTCTTACCTGATCGATGAAACAATGATGGATAAGCCATTAAACTTTAGAATCTTGAAATCTTTTACAAACGATAAAATCCCGCTTAACTATGCTATGACACGGAATATCTTGCACAACACAGTTCCGCAAGTCACCAACTTCAACAGCACAAACGAAGATCAAAACAACAGTAAGCATACAGAAGATACTGTAAATGAAAGTCGAAACAGCGATGACATCATAGATGTCGACATGGATGCAAGTCCCGCCCCTTCAAACGAGTCATGTTCCCCTTGGTCATTGCAAATTTCAGATATTCCTGCTGCAGGAAACAATAGAAGTGTTTCAATGCAAACGATAGCTGAGACTATCATATTATCTTCAGCTGGCAAAAACTCTTCAGTATCCTCGCTCATGAACGGATTGGGTTATGTATTCGAATTTCAGTATCTTACAATTGGTGTGAAATTTTTTATGAAGCATGGTTTAATACTTGAGTTACAAAAAATTTGGCAAATAGAAGAAGCAGGCAATTCACAAATAACAAGCGGAGGGTTCCTTTTAAAAGCATACATCAATGTTAGTAGGGGGACCGATATCGATCGTATAAACTATACAGAGACTGTCTTGATGAACTTAAAAAAGGAACTACAAGGCTATATAGAGTTAAGTGTACCCGATAGACAGTCAATGGACTCGAGGGTAGCACATGGAAATATTCTAATATAATCATTGGCACCTGGGCATATTTTTACAAAATTCACTCATATAGTTATACAGAACAACAGTAACCACTTTTAATGTACAGGTATTTCTATATCTACAAACAAAAATGTGTAGTTATATATCTAATGTTGCTATACCGAGGAATTATAAAGTAATAAAGATGTTAAATTAAAAGACAAAATTTTTGAGAGGCTATTGGAAAAGAAGAGAAAACTATTTCTTGGAATCTAGTTTATTCAGTTTAGCTTTTTGTTTGGCAATTTGCTTCTTTTTCTTTTTTAAGTTCTCAGCTTGTTCCTCCTTTTTAGCATTAGAATACTTCATTTTTTTGTAAAGTTTCTTTTGTTTGTTACTCATCATTATCATTTTCAATTTCTTTTCTTCTTCTTCTTCATCCACCTTTCTCTTTTTGTTCTTTGACTTATTGACATCCTTATCAGCTTCTGAAGTTTCAGAATATTTGATACCTTGTGCTTCCAATTCAAGCTCTTTTTGAGCTTGTAGCTCTTCGTCATCGTCATCATCTTCTTCTCCAGCAACAACTTCTTGATCTTCCTCCTCAACTTGATCTTCACTTTCACTTTCACTTTCACTTTCTTCTTCTTCGCCTTCTTCGACAGGAGCAGTTGGATCGTAACCAATAGCATCACCCCATGGGCTTAAGTGAGGTGGAAGAGCCTCCTCTGGAAGATATTTGTTGGCAGGTACCAATTCGCCTTTATTGATACAATCAAATATCCACTGTGGCTGAATATACGTTCTGCCAGCTACCTTGTTTTTCAAAACTGGCCTGTCAACAATTTGATGAGTGACCTTGGACATGTCAATATCCTTCTTATTTTCAATTTGGTCCATAGCAGCTTCACTGATGACATTACCACCACAAGATAAGATCAAGAACTCAAGAATATCGATCGGAACTTCTCTGCTAACGTAAAAAACAAATGCAGAAAACAAAGAAGCAACAGGAGAATCGTACTTACTTGGCTGTATTAAGATGTCACCCTTGTTCTTATTGTTATCCTCGAAAGTATCTAGTTCCGTTTCCTCATTTTGTTCCTTTTCTTGTTCCTTTTCTTGTTTCTTTTCTTGTTCTTCCTCCTTTTCTGTTTCATCAGTATTTGCCTCATCGGCATTCAAGGCAGACTTTAATGTCGATGCGTCCAAACTTTCAACTTTTACGTCTTCCTCAATCTCAGTTGGGTCAAGTTTTAGTAGGCTGTCTTCTTGTCTGGATTCTAGAATATATGATGACAAACCACTTATGATTTTATCCTTTTTAAGATCCAATTTTGGCGGATAAATCAACCCACTATCGGTGTATAACTTATATAGGACGAAATGCAATAGAGTCGAGTAGAATTCTAAGAAGGTCAACATAATTCTGAAATCAACGTCACTGGGGATGTTTTCTGGAAACTTGAATGGAACTAACCATCTAACTTCTTCACCCTTAATATTGGCTTGATAATAAACACCTTTAATGGATACAAACACTTTACGAACCAAGCGTTCCTTGGCAACATAGGCTAACCATTGATTACAGATTTTCTGAGCATCATTGATAATTTTCGAGGAAACCTGGTTGGTAGAGGGCAAATTAGAGAAAAGAAATAACATATTCAAAGCATCATCAATATCCCTTATAGCATCTGGGAAACTTGGATAACGCTCCTTGATAATATGGTCTAAAGTATAACTATCTCTGTTTTCCTCTAACCTTTTAGCAGAAGAGACTTCTCCCCTACCCAAAGCCCTTGTTAGTTTCCTAGCAAAAGTCTTGTGTTCTCTAAATTTAGCCAAAACGGGCTCATGCATTAGATATTGAATATCCTTAGCATAGTAAAAAGTAGTTGGTGCAGTAGAGCCCTTGTTTGCCTTCTTTTTATTTCTTGGCTCTCTAGGATAGATACCTTTGAATATACATAATCTTCTGAAATCAGCAAGAGAAACCTGTAATTTTCTCACAGCTTGAGATCTGGTAATAAAGTTTCTTGCGTTACCTCTGGTGTTTTTCTTCTTGATTCTCATTGTATAAGTAGGATACCGCTGTTACTATACTATTTTCTACAGGAATAAAATGTATTCCACCAGCAGGATTTACTACACATCTCTAATTAACCTTCCAAAATTTTTCATTTTTTCTCATCTCATCTCATCGCAAAAAATTTTCTTTAATTTTTTCAGGCAATAATAATAGTCACCACAGACGACATGACATTATTCTGTAAATATAACATCAAGGAGGTAATAGTGACTAGCATTTAGGCTTTTAGATCGAACTATTTGCACTTACCCATAGTGCTAGAACGATGTACAAAACATGGCGTCTATGCAGAACACATACAGTGGGTGGGTTATGCCATGATGGAAGTCATCGGTTCGTATCTACGGGAGGGGCAAAGATTGGTAAAAAATTTGAAAATATGAATCAAATAAGGGATTATTTATCAAGACCTGTATGGTCCGTCCACGAATATTTAGGCATAAACACTAAAGAGGAAAAACTAGAGCCACCGTCTGCTGAAGCTGTAAAAAAATTGTTGCGGTTATCAGGTCTTCCCTTGGAAGGAGCAGATATTAAAGAAATTCAAATGCGACTTGCCAAGCAATTATCATTCATCAACAAACTCCATAACATACCTGTCGAAGGTGAAAAGCACACCAAGGAATATGATGCTCGGTTGGTGCAAAGAAATACGAAACAGCTGAACTACACAAAGCTACTTGAAGGCATCAGCCACCAAAAGCAGGATGCTGAGCTAGGAGAAGTTAGCGGATCTTGGAAAGCAACTGGACTTGCCGCGGAATCCAAAAATGCATATTTTGTTGTCAAAGAGGGACTACTCAAAAACAGGAAGTAAGACTTAGAAAAGTAACACATACGCTCTATTCTATATATTCTTTTGCCTATGAATTTTCTTGTACATGTACCACCACGATAAGGCTGAAATATTTTTCAAATGCATAAATAAGATTAAGTACATAGAAGACATAGCAGTATTTACAATATTTCGAATGAGAATGTGTCTTTTTTTAAGTGATTAAAACCACCTACCAGCAGCCTGAAGGCGACGCTGCCTTTGTTTCTCTACAGCTTTACTTATATACCATCCGTACAAGACCCCCATCATAGAGCCACCTAAATGCGCAGCGTAATCAAATGACCCCCATCTTAAAGCACAACCAGCTGCATTCCATGCCACTGAAGCCAAGAATGCTACCCAAGCCCCACCTGGGACTGGGAAAACAAACAGCAAAATTTTAGCGTGTGGGAATAGATATGAAAAACATCCTAAAACCCCAAATAGCGCTCCACTGGCACCCAAGCTAGGTCCGACAATGGCTAGGCGTGCCAGTTTTGGATACCATAACGAAAACAAAGAACCTGCAATGGCACTATTCATATATAAGGAGAAAAAATTGGATGCTCCCAACATTGTTGCGAGTGAAGTACCAAAGGACCACAACGCTAGCATGTTCATACCTAAGTGCCAGAATTCTTGATGTGAAAACGCACTTCCGATTATCGAAATTTTGCTAGTTACGTAATCCTTTTGCAGCAACATGTACTTCTGTAGAAACCTCCAGCATTTGGGTAGCTGCCATAGTCCAAATACGGCAACATTGATGCCTAATAACGCGTATACCAGATTCTTTGGATGCGTCTTAAAATACGTAAAGGGTGGAACGTGCTCGAACAAATAAGGGGAGCCAAAATATATTCCTGCCATTAAAGAGAGCCCCAAAATAGTCATAGAGCCCAGAGGATTGCCGCCGCTTCTCTGCTGCTGGTACTGCTGAAACCTGTTCAAACGTACGTATCGATTAGTAGTTTCTTCATTGAATATAGGCTTCCACCTTGATTTCAAAATTGATGTTTGAGAAAAGAACCGTTTCGGTATAATTTTCTGAAGATTTGTGACATTGTCCTCTAAGTTGGGAGCATTTTTGAGTATCGACGTGCTCTGGGATCTTCCAATATATGATACAAAAGTCCTCGAAGGTGAAACCGAAATATTACTGCGGAAAAAAATTCTTGTAGCAGGTCGAAGACCGAGCATAACAGAGCTTACACCTGACATGTTCACACTTGGGCAATTTATTACTTTTCACTGTCTGTATATGTCAGTTGCGAAAGCTGTACCCTTTTCAGTCGTGATTGCCACCTTTTCTATTTCACCGCCAATTATACTTCCAGACAAGAATTTAGGCTTTTTTCGCTCCGAAAATCCGCATTTATGAGAGTTATATGAGGGATCTTCACCAAATCCTGGCAAATATTGCTTTAAATATCTATATAAACACGTACAGATGTTTTAGGGTGACATAAAATTGATAAGCACGATTTCATGCTTCAAATTCAATAAGGTTGGACTTCTCTTCCGAGGAATTTGCCGACAAAGGCTCAAAAGACCTTTCTTGTATGGCTTTAGTGCTAGTTTCATTGGCATCGTCGATCTCAAACCAGGAACTTTGTAATAACTCTTCATTCTCGGGTTGATGCTCTGACGTGAAATCATCTAGATCATCGTACTTTTCTTCTTTGGTAGTTATTGAACTTGCAGCGGCTGTTGGCGTACTCTCTACAGAAGCAATGCTGCTCCTAGTTGCCACCGAATCGACACGACGACGAACTTGCTCAGCAACTCTTTTGCCGTCTGCCAATATACCGTCAAACATACTTCTGAGGACTTTATTTTTGTTATCAATGTTGACATGTTCGTCGACGTGAACAGATGATCGTAAAGTATTAGAAAAGAAAAGCTCGTAAGTTTCATCTGCGAGGATGATCATTCTAAATGTTGGCAAATCTATTACTTTTGGATGGGTGGGATCTAGGGCTGCATTTGCCTTTATGCTTTCCAGTTGTTTTTGTTTTACCGTTCGCTTTTCTTCGCCTTCATCATCAGACAAGTCAATCAAGTTTACCTCCTCCGCGAGATCAACTGCTTTAGCATATTCAAAAGATCTTTGTAGGAAATTGCTTGCAGCTTTTAGGTATCTTTCTGCTTGTTCAACTTTATATTTTTCCTCATCAATAGTAACCCCAGTTGGTAACTCGATTTGGTTCATAGTGGCTATCTCTCCACCGCTTTCCTTGATGATGTTTTCAGCAATATCATCTTCAATGCGCTTTTTAGTTAACAGATCTACATATCTACCGCTCTTCCAAGGTTCCGTTAGCAGTAGCAGCCCTTCCGACAACTGTAGCACTTCTTCTCTATGCAATTCACCATCGCCATCTGTATCATATAAAGAGAAAAAATAGTTTATAGCTTGTAAAAGATCAACAGTTACCAGTTTATCCAAGCCTGTTACCACATCGTTCAATGTCAACTCGCCGATATGAGCAGAATCCCAGTTATCAAATAACCTTTGCAGAAAATTCCTTTTTTGTTTCCGGAAAGCTGGATCTTTGTCCTTTTCACACGGTCTACAGGAGTCACAGAATTTACTCAAGAACTGAATGAATACTTCGAAACCCATATTAGATGATCCCGTTCCCATACTAATTTTGTAGGTTTCTATACTTTGGTAAAACATGTCATAGATATTGGACAAGTCATCACTGGACAGGTTGAAAGTTTTTGGCATATGGCGCAGTTGCGTTCTTTTCATGAAAGTCTCAATGTTTTGAAAAATACCTTTCTCATATTTGTGTCTTGCATGCATTGCCATTTCCTCGCTGATGACACTAAACTCTTTGAAAGCCGTAACTAACAGCTCTTGAAATTTCGTGATTTGTCTATATTTTATATCGCTTGAATCTGGGTGAGCACTTTGTCCCAGAGTTTGGAAATAGTGCTTAATTATGGCAATGAACATTCCATCATCATCGGCTTGTAAGATATCATCTGCATTTATCTTCAGAACTGCTAATGCCACCTGAAATAGAGTAATAGAACCGTTCATAAAAAAAATATCCATTATTCTAACAGCATATTCTAGAGGCATTGAAGTGAAAAACAAAGACAAAAACCAAGGTAAAGACACCACAGATAGTTGAATATCATGCTGTAAAATGTATTCCCAAAGAACCGGCATTCTGTCCTCTACAAAAGACTCGAACACTCGTTGGTCTAACAATGTACCGTACATCGTCTTTGAGTAATAACCTGGAACATAGATGTCACATAGATTACACAAGCACCAAAAAGCCTGCTCTTCAGACATAAAGATTAAAAATCCTGCAACAACTATATTCATGGCCTGGCAATATCCAACATCAGGGTTCTTCCACGAATAAGCTGTCAGAACATTTCTCAACCTTTGAATACCTTCTTCAGTCTGGTATGCTGAGTATTCGGGCAGCGATCTCTTCAAATCCTTCTCAATTTCGTCGATAGCTTGCGATGTTTTACCAGCATTCTCGTTTAATATCCTTTCGTACTCCCCAGAATTTGCATAACGCATATACATTGCACCTGAACATAGTTCCCAAATTTCACCTCTCATTCGATTTGGAACACCGATTCTGATTAACTTTCGGAACATAGGAGTTTGCACAACTGCCAAATTCCTTCCATTCTCTCTGAAATAATCGAACCATAGCCTCAATTTAGCCTTTTCTTTTACCATAGTAGGATTACCGGGATACTTGAAATGTTGTCCTAGACCTGCCCTGGGTACAGTTATGTCCTTTTTACCTAGAATATTTTTAGCAATTAAGAACTCCGAATATGAGGTTTCTAGAAAAGCAGGTAAAGTTTTGGCATTAGGAATATTTTCTTTCAAATTTAGTTTCAATTTGTCACAAAACTGCTCCGATCTATAACGTATACCGATAAATTGAATCAGAACCTTTGCTCCTGTGTACAAAGTTACTAGAAGAGCAAATTCATATGATTCGGATGGCGACCTCTCTACACGTTTAATGGTAGAAATATTCAGTATTAGTACGCACGATGAATGATCAAATGCATCTCGAAATACCAGAAAATGAGGTGTTAAAAACAATCTCCCGGAATACACATAAGCAGTTTTTCTCCCTTTATTGTTCACTCTATCAGAATGCCCTTTTCCATCTTTAATGGAAGTTGCAAATGAAACTTCTGCATTCGTATCTTCCAAAATGTTTTCATTAGCTGGAAGTTTATATTTTAATCTGAATTTCTCATCTCTGGTTAATGTTGGAGTGAAACTGTCTGCCAGTTTATCCAAAAAGGGTGCCTTTTGACGTAAAGAATCAAAAAATGACATATCCTATCCTTTAACTAATAATTGTATCAACTCTGAGGTTGTTCGGTGCTTTAATTGATGGATCAGTGCTTTCAAAATGTACAATTTCTTAAATGTTGTTGGGCCCTTACCAAACAGATTTGTTCAGGCCTTTTCTTATTGAAGTTCTTTTTCCCAGTTGCAGGAGTCGGCCGACCTTCTGAAATAATATGCTGTGCATTAAATACTAACGACGCTGACAGAGAACGCACTAAATTTATTCAAATATGTATCATAAGATTGGTACAAATAACTATGCTACTAACCTTTATTGAGAGAAATTCCTTCCTCTATGGCTGAACTAATTATATGATTCATCAACTCCGTCATGGATTCAAAATCGTGGACCGGGTTAGCGCAAGAGTATATGATACGCAGTGTTGTTAAATAATGCGACTTAAAAAGCTGATTGTATGTGCCTACGTCAATTCCATTAAGCCAACCGTGTGCTAGCGGATAGAAGAATAGACCAGCATATTTTCTAAAGCGGTTTTGCGTTCCTTTTTCTCGATCCTTGCCTAGTTTTCTAGATTTCCATACTGTTTTCGTCTTCTTTATCATACTTGTTGACTCTTGAACTTCAACAAGCCTACTATTATGATGGCTTTGATCATCCCACGGTAAACGATTTGTTGGAAAATCAAACTTGGGCTTGACAATAGTAGGATCATCAAGCCCTCTCAACTCTCTTGCAGAAAGACCCAGAGCCGACAATAGTGACATCCTTTGCTGTAACGACAGTTCTGAATTGAATAGAATATTTATAGCGCCACTCACCTTCTCTGGAAGGACGACCAGTATGCTTGTTAGAGCGTTTATTCTCCACTGCTCGAAAAGCGGTTCATCAAATTCATTATTCAAGCACACAATGCTTGACAGAATACCTTGTGCATAATAGCCAACCTCTAACTGAAAATCCGCCTTTTGCCGTATCAATTTCACTGTTTGCTTCAGAAGTGGTATCAATGGAGCTTTTCGAGATTCCCCAGTTTTTTCGTATTCTTTCATTAAATCTTTTAAAAATACAATTCGTTTAACAATCTCCCGCTCATCGTTCTCATCTTCATCATCGCTATCACTGCAGTCCAATGTAAGGCTTTGAACATGACCCGAGACCTCAGTAATCTTATCCTTACCCACATCAGTTTGGGTATTGCATATGGATGGATTTTTTAAAGATTGGAAATCAATGATTTTATCATCGCTATTGCTTTCGAATTTGACATTCGGTATATTGATTTTAAAATCACTTTCGTACTTCAGATGACCGCCTGATAAAAGCTTGGCAATAAACATCGCACGCTCCCTTGCCTCACGTTCATTGCTACCTAAATGTTTGGTCACGCCATTCAAAAACCGCTCATCGTGTGCTATTTCCTCTCTCTGGGAATGATTGAGATTGTGCACTGCAAAGAGTACAAGCAATTCACATGTCTTTGTGTCTACTTCCTCATCTGTAAAATCAGCAAATTTACTTACCAAAGCGCTAACAAACTTCGTGGAAGAGTGGTTGCTCATCAGACGTACTATCACTTCCTTCAATGGCAGCGACTGTATTTCAAATAATACGGACAGACTTATGATTTTATCGAGATCAAACCGCCGCAGAATTTTCCTAACATCGTTCAAATTTTCTAAAGTCACGATAACTTGAATATATGGTAATAAAAACTTAGCAATCAGCCTCTTTTGATCTATCAGACTACTAGCAGATATGATTTTCTGAAAAGAAAAGAAATACGACTCTTTCAATAAAAATAATTCGCCTAATAACATATCTGCCGCTAGCACTGGGTTAAGCAAAAATGATGAAACTAACCATTCCCCTAAAAACCCAGGTGGATCTGTTTCATTACTCTCAAGTAGAAATTTCCACTGAAGCCGAAGGTATCCCAAATATTTCGCCATATCAATTCGGTTGGCCAACACATTAAATAACTTGCTCCCAAAGAAAAGGGCCTTAATGCTATCACGGTCTGCTTTGCTAGTAGTGCTTGCCTTTAAATAAAAAGTCAAACATCCCGGTTCAAAACTGATGATGTCTTCTAAAATTTCTTGGTATATGCGTATCTCTTGCAGTCCATCGCGGCCACTTATTGTCCTTGAGAAGGTGACAATTTGGCATAAAAATGTAAACGATTTAGAAGCTAGCCGTCTCAATATCACCTTCGATCTTTCTGGTAGTGATGGATAAACTGGAATTACGAATTTTATGAGAACCATCGAGGCATCTAGATCCACCGGTTCGCGAGGATAGGAATCTAGTTGTATTAAAGCTTCATGTATTTGACTGCTGTCAAGCCCTTGTTTCAGCGTTTCTAAAACCATTTCATGAGGAATTAAATGCGTATAAAGTAGCTCGATTCACGTTCTATTAGCGGCAACCTGTCCACAAGTACTTATTGTCTGCATTTCTTGGTGTTTGTTTTTATTTTCTTTCTTTTCAAACTTCACGGGTCTTTACAGAAAAGAGGTAAACAAACAAAAACAAGAACATGGATACAAAGCCCATCCACGTAACATTGCGCATTTGAAGCGAGAAGCTTACCACAATTAGTTAAATTCCTTTTGGAGGAATATAGACACTCTATCATCAGAAACATCCGAATTATTTTAGTTAGGACACGTTTCACAGGAGCATCTGGCTATAGCATATTTTTCTTTTCCTTCTAACTGCGAGCATAGTAAAAAGTTGACCTAAACCCAACATTTTTGAGGCTAACCTAGTAATAATTTAACCTAGGCACGAAGTGCTTATAAATTAAGGAATGATGGTAAAACAGGAGGAACCGCTGAATGAGATTAGTCCGAATACTCCGATGACTAGCAAGTCCTACCTTTTAAACGACACGCTTTCGAAAGTACATCATAGTGGCCAAACTAGACCACTGACCTCGGTGTTGTCTGGAGACGCCTCATCCAATTCTATTGGCATACTAGCAATGCATAATAACATAATACGTGACTTTACAAAAATTGCAAGCAATAACATAGACTTAGCCATTGAGGATATTACCACTGTTGACCATTCATTAAATTCAATATATAGCCTATTGAAGAGCCATCACATGTGGGGCCATATAAACTCCACTGTTAAACAACATTTGATGATAATTGTTAAACTAATAAATAATAACGCATTAGGATTGGCCTCCTCTGAAATTATTTTTCTTTTCAATGAAACGAATTTATTTCAAGCTCATAGTCTGAAAAACATTCTTCTAGCAGACTTCAGTACGTGGAACGACTACTATCTTTCAAATCTGAAAATATTAGCGCTGCAGATTATACTGAAAAGAAAGCTAGTAGACGAATACTTACCGCATATATTAGAACTATTTTCCCATGATAAAAGATATCTTTTGAAAGACCCTAACCTCAAAGCTCACGCTCTCACAAAAATCGTGCTGAGCTTTTTTTCTGTCACGACGAGTTGCAAAGTTCTATTCGGGCTAAAATTTCTACAATATATCAAACAGTTCAAATTACCTTTTAAAAAGTTCATTAGCAACATTACCGTCGAGTGTTTTAGCAAAAACCTTCTTCATAAAAATTATTTGGAGATGGGACCTAATAAAATATATTTAAATTCATTTTACTTATCCTATTCCATGCTGTACGATGGATTGGATAAAATAATGCTTCTAGACATTTTAAGTTACGAAGAAACTACTGAGGTACAAAGAGCGATAAAAAGTAAAAAAGAATTCAATGAATACTGCAACATGAGTGAAAACCGTCTTCTCTGGTCCTGTATATCTGTCGATGATTTGAACGTAATACTCGAAAATGCAACGAATTTTCTACAAAATAAAGGGAAACATATATCCGCAACATTAAAATGTTTAGTCTGTCTTTGGTCTACTATTCGCCTAGAGGGATTACCTAAAAATAAGGATATATTGAGGCAGTTTGATTGTACTGTTATTTATATCAACTCAAATATTAAATCCATTAATGACGAATCTGCGGCGGCATTATTATCCGAACTTCTGGGAGTTTTATCAGAAATTTGTATCGATTATAAAGAGCCTAAACGACTGTCAAATATTATCAGTGTCCTTTTCAATGCTTCTGTTTTATTTAAGAGTCATTCGTTTTTGTTAAAGACTGCTAATTTGGAAATCTCAAATGTTTTAATCAGTAATGATTCAAAAACATCTCATCGTACTATACTGAAATTTGAAAAATTTATATCTAGTGCTCAGAGTGCCCAGAAAAAAATTGAAATCTTTTCCTGTTTGTTCAATGTATATTGCATGCTACGAAATGATACGCTATCATTTGTTTTTGACTTTTGCCAAAATGCATTCATTCATTGCTTTACACGCCTAAAAATCACAAAATTCATCGAGTTTTCAAACAGTTCAGAAATTATGCTTTCAGTACTGTATGGAAATTCATCTATCGAAAACATTCCTTCCGAAAATTGGTCACAACTAAGCAGAATGATATTTTGCTCACTGAGGGGTATCTTTGATTTGGATCCTTTAGAGCTAAATAATACGTTTGATAAATTACACTTGCTCAACAAATATGAGCTATTAATACGAATAGTGTACCTATTGAACCTGGACATGAGTAAACACCTGACAACGAATCTATCGAAAATAACTAAGCTGTACATAAACAAATGGCTACAAAAATCAGATGAAAAGGCCGAGAGAATATCGTCATTTGAAATGGACTTCGTTAAAATGCTATTGTGCTACTTGAACTTTAATAATTTTGATAAGTTATCCATTGAACTTTCACTCTGTATTAAATCAAAAGAAAAGTATTACTCCAGTATTGTGCCTTATGCCGACAATTATTTGCTAGAGGCTTATCTGAGCTTATATATGATTGATGATGCCCTCATGATGAAGAATCAACTACAAAAAACAATGAATTTATCAACGGCGAAAATAGAGCAGGCGTTATTACATGCAAGTTCTTTAATAAATGTCCACTTGTGGGACTCTGACTTGACAGCGTTTCAAATATATTTTGGAAAAACACTGCCTGCTATGAAGCCTGAATTATTTGATATCAATAACGACCACAACCTACCCATGTCACTTTACATCAAAGTCATACTTTTGAACATAAAAATTTTTAATGAAAGCGCGAAATTAAATATTAAAGCTGGTAATGTTATATCCGCAGTAATTGATTGTAGAAAAGCACAAAATTTAGCATTATCGTTGCTCAAAAAGAAGAACAAATTGTCACAAGGATCCAGGCTAGCATTACTAAAAAGTCTATCGTTTAGTTTTTTCCAACTCATTAAAATACATATACGCATTGGTTCTGCCAGAGACTGTGAGTTCTACAGTAAAGAACTGTCTAGAATTATTTCTGACTTAGAGGAACCTATTATCGTCTACAGATGTCTGCATTTTCTTCACAGATACTATATGATTACAGAGCAAACCTGTCTTCAAAATATAACTTTGGGAAAAGCCAATAAGGCATTTGATTATCTTGATGCTGAGGCAGACATTACAAGTTTGACAATGTTTCTGTATGATAATAAGGAATTTGTAAAGTTAGAGCAGTCGTTGGTCCTATATTTCGGTGACCAGCTAGAAAAAACATTCCTACCTAATTTGTGGAAGCTTCACTTGGGTAAGGATATTGACGACAGCATTTGTCTGTCCGAATATATGCCCAAAAATGTAATCAATAGAGTACACAATATGTGGCAAAAAGTAATGAGCCAATTGGAGGAAGATCCTTTCTTCAAAGGTATGTTTGAATCTACCCTTGGGATTCCCTCTTCTCTGCCTGTTATTCCTAGCACGATGCCCAACAACATTTTAAAAACTCCTTCCAAGCATAGTACAGGATTGAAGCTTTGCGATTCACCAAGATCGTCGAGCATGACGCCTAGAGGTAAGAATATAAGACAGAAATTTGATAGAATTGCTGCTATTAGTAAATTAAAACAGATGAAAGAACTTTTGGAGAGTTTGAAACTAGACACATTAGATAATCACGAACTGTCCAAAATTTCCTCCCTTTCTTCATTAACTCTGACTATCCTTTCAAACATAACTAGTATCCATAATGCTGAGAGTAGTTTGATAACTAATTTTTCGCTAACTGACTTGCCAAGGCATATGCCTTTGTTATTCGATAAGGTATTGAATAATATTGATAATAAAAATTACCGAGAATTTCGCGTTTCATCACTAATAGCTCCGAACAATATATCCACAATTACAGAGAGTATTAGAGTATCTGCCGCCCAGAAGGACTTAATGGAGAGCAACCTTAATATTAATGTTATAACTATTGACTTCTGTCCCATAACTGGAAATTTACTTCTATCCAAATTAGAACCGCGACGTAAGAGAAGGACGCATTTAAGGCTACCGCTAATACGATCTAATTCAAGAGACCTCGACGAAGTTCATCTCTCATTTCCGGAGGCTACAAAAAAACTACTTTCTATTATCAATGAAAGCAACCAAACGACGTCAGTGGAAGTTACCAACAAGATTAAAACAAGAGAAGAAAGAAAATCTTGGTGGACCACAAGATATGATTTGGATAAAAGAATGCAACAATTGTTGAATAACATTGAAAATAGTTGGTTCAATGGCGTTCAAGGGTTTTTTAGCCCTGAAGTAGTCGACAACTCGTTATTTGAAAAATTTAAAGATAAATTTTACGAAATTCTGCATCAAAATCTTCCTTCCAGAAAACTCTATGGCAATCCGGCAATGTTTATAAAAGTTGAAGATTGGGTAATCGAATTGTTCTTGAAACTTAATCCGCAAGAAATCGATTTTCTTTCGAAGATGGAAGACCTGATATACTTTGTTCTTGATATTCTTCTCTTCCATGGAGAAGAAAATGCTTACGACGAAATTGATTTCAGCATGCTTCACGTGCAGTTAGAAGAGCAAATAAAGAAATATAGGGCAACTATGACAACTAATAGTATATTTCATACATTTTTAGTCGTTAGCAGTTCATGCCATTTATTCCCTTGGGAGTGTCTTTCATTTTTGAAAGATTTGTCTATCACACGTGTTCCGTCCTATGTTTGTCTGAATAAACTTTTATCGCGTTTCCATTACCAACTACCCCTTCAAGTAACTATTGAGGACAACATTAGTATGATATTAAATCCGAACGGAGATTTGTCCAGGACTGAATCTAAATTCAAGGGTATGTTCCAAAAAATAATCGATGCAAAACCTTCCTCTCAATTAGTGATGAACGAGAAGCCGGAAGAGGAAACACTTTTGAAAATGCTGCAAAATTCTAACTTATTCGTTTATATAGGGCATGGCGGAGGTGAACAATATGTAAGGAGTAAGGAGATTAAGAAATGCACCAAAATTGCCCCCAGCTTTTTACTGGGCTGCTCTTCAGCAGCGATGAAATATTACGGCAAGTTAGAACCTACTGGAACAATCTATACTTATTTGCTGGGAGGATGCCCTATGGTACTAGGTAATCTGTGGGATGTAACTGACAAAGATATTGATAAATTTAGCGAGGAACTTTTTGAAAAGATGGGATTTCGCTGTAATACTGACGATTTGAATGGTAATAGCCTATCTGTTTCATATGCCGTCTCTAAATCTAGAGGTGTATGCCATCTACGTTACTTGAACGGCGCAGCTCCTGTTATTTATGGGTTACCGATCAAGTTCGTATCATAATTGTTACATGTACTGGCTGTTTCGAAAAGATTTCATATAGACATTGAGAAAAAGCATGGGAAATCCGATTTTGTTCTTATATCCAAAAATAATAAGTAAAAGAACCTGGGATTGATAAAAAAGTTTCATCTTTTTAGTATAGTTCATAATAGTAATTTTCATTTCATTATTAGGCACCTCATGGTGCGATACAAATATTTTAAGATTGCTTATATAATCACGAACACCTTTACGTACCATCCCAAACTACCACACAGTTGTTAGTTCACATACCATTGACACAAAGTCATAGCAGGAATTAAAAACACGAAACATCTATATTCTATAGGAGTTGCATTATAAAAATATGAATAAAAAACGGTGCTTAGAAAATAAACGGCGAACCATACAGGCTGTTTCTCAAAAGAGAACAAAAGTTAAGGCGTAACAATTAAGAATAAATCGACTGGTTTAGCTTTATAGTATCATTATTAGTTGAATCACCATCATCTTCTTGAATTCCACCACTCATAAATTGGTTAGTCATTAGATTACCACCGTGATTTGCACCCTTTTTTGAAAACATTAAACTATTCAAAGAACTAAATGATACGTTTTTCTTGTGCTTTCGGATAGGATGCACCCTAGAAGCTGTTGAACTAGAGGTAGTCAAATTTTGGGCGCTATTATTGCCCCGTTTATAGAAAGCAGGGTGCGCATGAGTCTTTTCAGCAGTCAAACAAGGAACATTGCCTGTGCTGTTCGTTTTCTTTAAGGTTTGGTATGGTGATTCGCGGTTGATCGTTGTGACGGACGAATTCATGGTAGGTGAAGAAGGTGCTGTAGCAGACTGATCGGCAGCAACAGTTTTAACATTTTGGTTATTGACCATCACCTTAGGTACAACGGGAGCGTTCGCTGTAATTGAATTACCTGCAGATGTACTTCTCATCGCTGTGACATTAACACTTGAACTTGAAGTTCTTGATAAAGGTTGCATTTGTAAAGGTTGCTGTTGTTGTCGTATTTGGTCGTCATTATAACATGGGCTAGAGCCTTCAGAGTTTCTCTGGGTGTAATTATTATTGTTGTTGTTCCCATGAAGCGGAATGGCAAAATAACCGCCTGAGCTGGATTCTGAATTAGAGCTACCTGGAGAATTCACTGGTAGGGATAGGGATGTGTATGAAAATCCAGGTAGGGAACTTGTTTGTGAAATATTTCTTTGGTGGCGCAAATTAGTTGTTGGATTAGTATTATTATTTGCTGTTGATTGTTGGAGCATCATCCCATTACTCGTTATTGATACAGCCGGGTTATACCCATTATACATGCTTTGAGGTCTTGAGCCCGATGAATAAGAAGGAGTTGTGTTACCTGAAGTGGCCATGTAGTCAGAGTATTGGTGCGGAGATTGTGCAGGTCTTCTTTCCACCGTAATCAAATTGCCATAATCGTCAATAGCAGGTGTATTAACCTTGGATCTAAAACCATTTCCATCAAAATCTGCTAGTGAATTGTTCTGAATATGAATATACTGAGGTTTCTCCGCCCTGCCCTTTAGGTTGACGGACGTCGTAGTACCGTCTTGTAATGTGAATGTGCTATCTGTTAAACAAGGTGTATGGGAACCTATGTTCACGCTGTTTCTTGACATATGTCCCGCCTTGAATCGGTGTGATTTCATCACACGGTCTTCGATAAACTTAATTCTATCTTTAGTGTCATTGAAGCTCGTTAAATTTTTCAAATCTTGGACCCAACGTTTAAAATGTTTCAATTCCTCTTCAGAAGGCTCTGGAGATACTATTTTAAAGGTCCAAGTCACATAATTGTTCGATTCCTTTTGAGCTGCAGCGTAAAATTGGTCCAGTTCACTTGATTTCGTATTCTTATTTTTGGGCTTACTTCCCTTCAAAAACTTGTGGAATGGGGCTTTTGAAAATATTTTTGCAGTCTCGTGGCCATATTTTGGTAAAGACGCTTGTGAAGAGCCAGATAAATAAGTGCTAGAGCTAGATTTTCTAACATCAGCGTTTTCATTAAGAGTGGGTTTACCTACAAGAACAAATTTGGTGGAAGATGCATCCTTTAAGGTACAATCATTTAGCGGAATACTCATAATCGGTGCCAAATAGCTCTTTTTGCGAATACCGCGAATACCATTTGCACCAGCTGTACCACCAGTTGTCGTACTGCTGTTATGTACATCACTAGCCTGGCGATGATGATTGTTAGCTTTGGCATTATTAGCATTGGCATAAGTGTCTGCAATGGAAACGGAAGAAGAATAAGCTGAAGACTTCGTGGAGTTAGGGGTAGAAGAAGATAGGTTATAAAAATCGCTACTCTGGAATTCATGAATATAGTTTGATGTTAGAACAAAATATCCTTGGTGGTAAGTGGGCAACAATTCCGATTTCTTCAAAAAATAACCTGCCTTAATACACTTGGCCAGTGGGGATTTCATGTGGGGATAAATAACGTCGGAAACTTTTCTTGGTGGTGGTATAGGATCGTTGGATTTCCAATTGAGTAGACAGGACGGATGCTGTGTGACAAAATTATCCCATTCAAATGCAGGAGGCTTTGATATTATACCATGTTGTAGTTCTTGGCACATATTTTTGATCATTAGACGAGCTTCGGAGTCAATTAAAGCAGAATAACGCAACAAAGCATGCTGGATTTTGGTGTATATAATTTTTTCTAATTGCAAACCTGAACTCTGTAAATTGATGAACGCTTCTTGCAAGTAAGTTTCTTCGGCAACTTGACGTTTGAGTTGTAAGTCTAGTTGCAGTTTCAAAAGATATGGATCATGTTTTGGATCCAATTTATGTGGCTTCTTATTAGTAGGAGATGCTCTATCGTTGCCAATACCATGCGCGTTCATGAATTTTACAGCTGCGATGTATTTTTTCAATAGTTGACTTGTTAGCTGAATATGTGCTCCGATGTTTGTTTTGAAATCACCATGAAGGTCCTTAATTTCCGTAATTTTATATCTTAAATCTTTTCTCAATTCCTCCAATTTAGGAATGACGGTGGACGTAATCTCTTTAGAGATCTTAAATTGCTGGTTAGCCAACGAAAGATGGTACTTCTTCAAAATGACCTGGATGTCTTGAATCGAGCCTGAACCGAACTTAACAAAACCGGATGCGGCAGATGTATTGTCCGACTCTGTGGTCTGGACAGGCTTGTATTCATGAGGCGCCAAACTCATTTTACTTTCATCTGTGGGAGCCTGCACTGCATTTTCCTGCTGTTCCTGTTGCATTTGCATCTGAAATTGTTCGCTGTCAGTCAGGCCAACTTTCTTCTGCGCAGGCTGCGCTTTCTTAGGGCCTCTAGGAGCCGTTGTGAATGGATCCGTAATGGTATTTGTGGTTTCATCAATATCAGTCAAAAATGGAAATTTCACAGATCCTTTCAGTTGGTAATTGATCCGTGCGAACTGTTCTTGCGCATACGCGACTTCCCTCAAGTAAATCACTAACCCTTTCAGAATTTTTTTCCATTTATAAAACCTGTCTACAAGGATGTCGGTGGGATACTCCTTAACAAACTGCCCATCGATAGCTTCATCACCTGCAAGGGGCTTCTTCGTTTCCGTAGTAGAGGTTGGCTGAGCCTTTGGTATAGGGACGTTTATGAAGTAGGGAGATCTCTCATCTGTTTCAGGCAAAATAAACTCCTTTGCCTGATTGTTTGCCACTATGGAGGAAACACTTTCGTTCAAGGTCATCGAATCAGGTAAGATGTCCATCAAGTACTGCGAGCTCTTCGAGTGGATGGAGGAGGCGTCATCGCCGCCACCACCGCCAGATGGCTTATTGCCCATCGGCGTGAGCGTTTGCGAAGGTCTGGAACTAAAGTAATCAGACATTAGTTTGAGCCCAGTTTTGTCCTATTTCTAATGCACTCTCGTTGTGTTTGGTAGAAGAGGTGTTAAAAAACAGAAATTTTCGGTCGTTATAGTATAGATAGTTTAGTTTGTAACTACGCTGTCTTTCCTTATTCTTGTACGCTTCGCCCTAGTTCCTGTGAAAAAAGCTTTCTGTAGTAGCGTTATTTTTAGATTTCAAGATAGGAGAAGAATGGTTATTTTCGACAATGAAGATGAAGAAGGGCAGCGCTGTTTGAAGGGAAAGAGAATGCAAGACTAGGAAATATGGATTCAGCTAGCACATTTATGAGTAAGGGGAGGTGTTATTCAGTGCAAAAACTAGTGAAAAAAAAAAATAGGAAAAAAGATAAAGAGATGACAGAAAGCTAAACGCTTACAAGAAAAATGATGGATCGTAAACACGCAATCCAACAAATCGGCGGTGATGGTGATGATGAATCATCTCCGGAGGTTTGAAACTTAGAATCTGACATTTTTTCCCGCTTATTTTTGCGATTTTTTTTTTTGGTAGGATCAGGCGAGGTTGAACATCTCCCACGTTTCTCATTTCTTGGCTATTAAGGAGCCAAGAAATGAGAAAAGGCGAAAAAAAAAAAAAAAAAAGAAAAAAAAAAGTGTAAGTATGCCACATCTAAGAAGGGTGGCTACCACAAGGGTGCAGAGATTGCAGCAGTCCTTGCTTTCTTCAATTTTACTACTTCTTGTTACTCCTAGTCCGTGTGCTTGCGCAGATGTAAGTTGTGTTGAAACAACAAGCAGATGTAGTGGTCCCTGACGCTGGTTCCATCGGAAGATCCGATTCATTGTTTCCTTCTCTCCCTTCCCCGCTGACTGAGCGGAAAAAAAGATAAAAAAAAGAAGAAAAACCGGTGCGGGGCAGCAGGCAACTAAGAAAAACCGGAAAAAGGGTTGGCGTCAGATCGCTAGCAACGAGATTCCTCTTTTTTTTTCGATTTTTTGTTATTAGAGGAAGACGGCGCGACTGAGTCAGGCCGTAATCGGAATGGAAAACCGGGCGGCTACCGATCTTTGTCAGTGAAGAATATAAGATATGATGATTTCGTATATGTATATGAGTGTGTACATGTGACAAAAAAGATTGGAAACTTTAGTACATCCGCAAATAATGGATGGCAGTTTCATACCCCCAGAAACTCACAAAAGTGGTGGGTATTGTCTTGGAAAGGGCCACCAGAATACCTCTGTAAAGCGAACTCACACCTTCTTGTTTCAAAATCTGTAAACCGATTCTTGCGAATCCGTACCCTTTATAAGAACCGTATACAGACGAATGACGGGAGAACTTTTCCAGATGCTTCGAATTCATGAACTGCATTCGCCTACGGATCGTTTCGAGGGGGAAAGTAATGATCTTAGCAATGACGCCGCCAATGGTACCAGCGCTGTGATTTAAAGTAGCCAGTTCCCATTTTTTATGCGCGGCGGTCGTTTTTTCGTTTTCGTCACAGTATATCCTGATTGTTTCGTATGTTCCGAACATTATAGATGCGGTTAGAGTTATGGTTGTCATTGACGCGATGGAGCCCTTGAAAAATCCGGGGAGACCTTCTAGTTTCCAGATATCACGCACTTCTCTCGTGATGCTCATTGAGTGCATCTGGTTGTTGGCAACTAGTCGGGTCCGTAAAACATCGAACGGGTAGGAAACGATGGAACTGGTTATGCCAGCAAAGGCTCCGACAACAAGACTATGTAAGCGCGCCTCTAGTCCAAATGGAGTTAAATATCTATTAAAAAGGGAGTATGAACTAAACTGCGCTGAGCCATAGGTAACGTACAGCAAAGAACCGGGTATGTTACCCTTCCAAAAGGACCGGATGCCTTCGTTCTTTATCATGCTTCTGGCCACCTCCATGACCTGACTTCCGAAGGGCTTCAGCCCATTTGCAGGGGTCAATTGCAATCTGATCTTAATGGTATCCATGGGAGCAGTTATGCTACGGGCAAGCAGCCCGGATACGGCGCCAGCCAACAAAGTTTTCCACGCGGCCACATTTTGCCCTTTTCTTAACGAGTCCTCCTCTTTGAACATATCAACATTTATGTACTTTGAATGGTTTATATAAAGCTCCAGACTATGCCAAGTTAAAGGTGACAAAATAGCGCCTTTTCTTCATAAAGACTATTATGTACCTCTCTTTTTCTTTTTACTACTTTTTTTTTCCTTTTAAGCGCATCGGATTGTGGAAAAAAGAGTGGAAAATTTGTTAGATGAACCAGTTAAGATGCATAAAATATCTCTGCATATATGGTAATAACAAGGAGCCCAATACCAAGAATAGATTAGATTCTGCTGAAAAAAAAAAAAAAATGAGCGTCCAAGCAGAAATAGGGATATTAGATCATGTAGATGGTTCATCTGAATTCGTATCACAAGACACCAAGGTTATTTGTTCTGTAACAGGCCCTATTGAACCAAAAGCAAGACAAGAACTGCCTACACAATTAGCATTAGAAATTATTGTACGTCCCGCGAAAGGGGTGGCCACAACAAGAGAGAAGGTACTCGAAGATAAATTACGGGCAGTTCTGACCCCACTCATCACTCGTCATTGTTACCCAAGACAGCTCTGCCAGATAACTTGTCAAATTCTGGAATCTGGTGAAGATGAAGCCGAATTCTCCCTGAGAGAGCTAAGTTGTTGTATAAATGCGGCATTTTTGGCTTTAGTTGATGCAGGAATTGCCTTAAATAGTATGTGCGCAAGCATCCCTATTGCAATAATCAAAGACACTAGTGATATCATTGTCGATCCCACTGCCGAGCAATTGAAGATTTCGCTCTCTGTCCACACTTTAGCTCTGGAGTTCGTCAATGGCGGTAAAGTCGTGAAAAACGTTTTATTGTTAGACAGCAATGGTGATTTTAATGAAGATCAATTGTTCAGTTTACTGGAGCTGGGTGAGCAAAAGTGTCAAGAACTTGTCACAAATATAAGAAGAATAATACAGGACAATATATCACCTCGTCTAGTTGTATAGCCATTATAGATTATAATATACCACAACATGCTATGTCGTATGCCGGAGACTACCTCTTATATTTGGAAATAGTTATTATTCAATGTTCTAAAATTCTTAACATTTTCGTTGTTACATATACATAGCATATATATATATATATATTACATTAATTTTTATCTACCTTCAATCTACAATTTCAAACGCTTCAAGTTTTCAATAGTAGCTTCCAAACCTTCGATTTCGGCAACAGTGTTATCCAGCTTGCTTTTATTGGCTTCCTTGGCCTGTGTATTAGCCTTTGTTTCGTAATCCTTACTGTTAATGGTTTGTTCAATACCGTTCTTGGATTTTTTAGCCTTTTCAAGTTTCTTTTGAACTTTCGCAATTTCAGCATCAATATCAACGTGTCCCTTGACGAGAAGATGTACATTGACTTCTGGGTTAACAGATTGCAATACGCAACCTTCTGGAATTTCGGAAGCATCACGAACAACAGTGACTTCGTCGATGGCCTTGATCAACGAGACAATAGAATCTTTCTGATCTTCAGCAGTTTTGAAGTATTCCTCGTGGTTAGATTCAACGAAAACCTTACCATTCTTCAAAATATTGTACTCAGATAACAAGGAACGAGCTTCTTTGGTAATGTTCAAGACCAAGTCGTAAGCATTGGCCGATTTGACATCATCGTACTCAGATACGTAAACTGGATAAGAAGCTTTTACAATTGAGGCAGCCTTCTCAGTGGAACGCTTTGGAAGTCTTTGCCACATTTCTTCAGAAATGAATGGCATGAATGGATGGATTAATTTCAAAGCGTTGTCCAGCAAGATATACAATGTATCCTTTGCGGACTTCTTTTCAATAGCAGAGCCTTCTTGAATCAAGTATTTAGAGTTCTCGATGTAAACATCACAAATCAAATACCAGAATTCGTAAATACTGCTAGTGGACGTCAAGAAGTCACGTTTATCTAGAGCTTCATTGACAATTTTCGAGGTTTCAGTCAGCTTGTGCAAGATCCATTTTTCAACCAAGGATTCGTTACCTGATAGACCTTCAGTGGCAGGTGGTTGATAATCGTCACCGAGTCTCATCAATGCAAACTTGGTAGCTTGGTAGATTTTGTTACAGAACTTTCTGTAACCTTCGACACGTAAGATATCTAAGTTAATATCACGACCACCAGTGGTATAAGCACATAATGCAAACCTCATAGCATCGGTACCACATTGAGGAATACCGTTAGGGTAGGATTCCTTTTGACCGATCTTAGCTTTTTCAACTTCTCTTGGATCTAAGTTACCTTGTAATAATTTTGCATGCAAATCATCCAACTTAATACCAGTAATAACGTCTAGTGGGTCAATAACATTACCTAAAGATTTAGACATCTTACGACCTTGAGCGTCACGGACTAAAGAGTGGCAGAAAACTTCCTTGAATGGAACTGAACCGGTCAATTTTAAGCCCAATAGAATCATTCTAGTAACCCAGAAGAAAAGAATATCCCAACCAGTTTCCAACATAGAAAAGGGGTAAAAAGTTTCCATGTCTTTAGTCTTCTCTGGCCAACCCAAAGTGGAGAAAGGCCACAAACCGGACGAGAACCAGGTGTCTAAAACATCTTCATCTTGTTCCAGAGTAAATTTGGAATTAGGGTATTTGGCAGCAGCCTTCTTTTCAGCTTCCTCCATGCTCCTACCAGCAACCCAATAGTCACCATCAATTCTATCGTGTTCTTCGCCTTCGATATTAATAAAGTAAACTGGACAACGATGACCCCACCATAATTGTCTGGAAATACACCAATCTTGGATGTTACCCAACCAATGGAAATATTCAGCCTCAGAAGATTTGGGGGTGATGGTAATTTGACCATCCCTAACAACCTTAATAGCATCTTTGGCCATTTCACTTTGAGAAACCCACCATTGAGGTTTCAATAAAGGTTCAATAATGTCACCAGATCTGGAACAAGTTGGAATGGTCATTTCATTATCTTCTTGGCCAACGTATAGGTTCTTTTCCTTCAGCTGCTCAATGACCTTCTTTCTGGCATCAAACCTCTTCATGCCTTGCCACTCTGGACCACACTCCTCGTTTAATAAACCATCGTCAGTCAAAATATTGATGAATTCCAAATTGTGACGCTTACCGGTATTGTAATCGTTTTGGTCATGGGCTGGAGTGATCTTAACGGCACCAGTACCGAATTCCATGTCAACAGCTTCCTTGTCGGTGATAATTGGAATTTTTCTTGGTAAGAAAGGATGTTGGATGAACTTACCATGCAAGTGTTTGTAACGGTCATCATCAGGATGAACTGCAACGGCAGTATCACCAAATATAGTTTCAGGTCTAGTTGTAGCAATGATCAGTTTTTCATCGCTACCGATAACTGGATAAGCAAATGATGTTAAAACACCAAATTCAACCTTTTCATCATAGCCTGGGACTGATAAAAGCGTTCTACTTTTAACGTCCTTATTTTCGACTTCCAAATTAGAGATAGCGGTATTCAATTTAACAGACCAATTAACTAATCTGGACGCACGATAAATAACACCTTCATCATGTAGTCTAACAAAAGCTTCTTCAACAGACTTGGTCAATTCTGGACTCAAAGTGAAAGCTTCGCGGCTCCAATCATAAGAAGCCCCCAATTTTTGAATTTGGTTCTTAATTCTGCTATGGTATTCCTCTTTCCATTCCCAGACCTTACCAACAAAAGCTTCTCTTCCATAGTCATGTCTAGTCTTTCTGTCCTTAGCCCAGATTTGCTTCTCCACAACGGACTGAGTAGCAATACCAGCATGGTCGAAACCTGGCAAGAATAAGACAGTTTTACCTTTCATTCTGTTATATCTGATCAAAGAATCTTGGATAGCAATAGTCAAAGCATGACCAATATGTAAGGCACCAGTGACGTTTGGTGGAGGTGCTGGAATGCAAAATACACCTTCTGGTTTAACCTTACCATCAGCGGTAAATTCAGGTTCAAAAACACCAGTCTTGATCCACCAGTCATACCAAGAACTTTCAACGTTAGCAGGGTTATAAGCTTTTAAAGCCGGATCATCCAAGGATACTAAGATTTTTTTCTCACCTGGAACAGTTTTGTCAATAAATTCAGGGATTGGCTCAACTTCCTTCTTTTTCTTAGGTTTCTTTTGAGATGCACCTGTGGTGGCAGCAGCATTTTTTTTAGCTTGTTTGGCAGCGAACTTTAACAGTTTTTCAGCCTTTTTCTTCTCTTTTTCAATTTCCTTAGGAGTCTTTGGAGAGCCATCTTCCTTTAACGGATTAATGATGACCTCACCAGTCTTTGGGTCAACTGGAGGCAAATTATCAAGATCGCTCATTTTAAAGAACCTGACTTGATTATGAGTTAACGACTTCTTCAGAGAAAAGTTTTGACAAAGTGGTAATGATCGCCTATAATGACAGTTCAAAAGCCGAAAAGTGAATGTCTTAGATAATGTGTTTAACCACTTATTCATACCATCTAAGTAATTCCATAAATCTGAAGGACATACAACAACGATGACAGCCAGTGGTAGCACACACAGAGAACACCAGTAGGCTGTATGGGTGACTCTTCTAAAAAAATTTTTTCAGCGCGGTCTCTCGAAGAACTTTACCCGGTTTTTCTTTTAATTCATCACCTCTGAGTTGCTAGGTCTCTTAAACGTTCAGAGGTAGCATGACTTAGTATTCTACATATATATACATATATTTGGATATATTTGAAATTCTAAATGAAATAGTTTTAGTTTAGTTTTCTGTGAGAGAAATGTCATAGGTCCTGTAGGCCTTTTGAAACTTTTCAGCCTCTATAGTCTCTTGTTGCTTAGTTTGTAAACAGGTTGAAGAATTCCATTTCACCCTGCGTGGCAAGTTAAGTAAAAAGGCTAGTACACGTCGTCCAAACTGCAGATCTATTGTCTCACTGGCATTAAATGTGGCCAAATATATCTTTGGGTCCGCTTCAGGAGTCTCGTAGACGGTAAATTGTAAATAATTATTGGATTGGTTGTTAATTACATCCACATATTGTTTGGAAGAGTGTGAATCGTAACATTGGAACTCTAGCTTAGCATTTCTTGTGAATTTTTCGTTATTGAAATGAACCTGTCTATCTAAGGCACTGCAGAACTTTAGAACGAGGTATTTTGGAACGGGAATAACTTGTTTGTGGAAATGAATAGAACGTTCAGACTGTATTTCGAAGACAATCGTGCACATATCAAATTTTATGTAGTTCATCTTCACAAGACTAGCTTCATAAGCCAAAATACTCTGTGTCAACTCTGCGTTCTTGCTTGGATCTAATTTCGGAATATGTTCAATGGGAATAATGAGGCAATGGCCTGAGATATCCATATCACCCTTAGGAACACTTAAAGGTCCCTTCGCTGTGGTTAAATACACTAGTTTGCCGATTGATATTATCATATGATCCTCGAGGTTTGGATTTGAAAAGCAGAAATGACAACTTGACGGCAAAATCGTTCGAATTTTTTTATTTTCATTCTTTTCTCTATTAGCAAGTACCTGTTTGTCTCCATCGAACGAATTCTCTGTTTCTGTTTCTAGTGGCCTTTTATTGCTGTTTGTAACCACGCTATTATACGGGTTAGCTATCAAGTTGGGCGGTTCAGGTTCATCCTTTAGTTCGTTGTCCCCTATTGGCATATTGAATGCATAGGCCCATTTCTTTCCAGATCCATATTTTGGAATATTGAGGAACCTCGATAAGCGCTCTCTTTCCCACTGGAAAGGCTCTAATTCGTAAAAGTTTATTTCATCTGAAAAGGCAAAATGGTACCTTGCTTGTAACTTTTTCGCCAATTCATCAACAACTTCACTTCCAGACAACCTTCCACATCTCTCAGAGATCGAAAGGCCCCATTCTTTTGTAAGGAGAATGTCTACCTGATCCTCACTTTTGCCAAATTCGTCCAGTATGCTTTTTTTCTCCCCTTGAAGAGTATCATCCGGATAAATAAAATATGAAAGAGTGATTCCATTTGCTAATTTATAAGTACCCATATTATGCAGCAATGTTACATTTTCATTTATCTTTTTGGATTTCGAATTGTTAGCCTTATCACACGATAGTAGTATTAGTTGAGGTAACCCATCAGTATTCAGCTCAAAATTTTCATCATACGAGTTACTGAATATAATTATTAGATCAAAGGGCCCTGATTTTTCATTCACTTTCTTGATCTTTCTGATAGCCTCATCGGCATCGCTTTCACTTATATGAGCTACTAAAATCTTTGCATTTGTCATCCTATTTTTATATGTAAGTTTTTGAAGTGAAAAAGATATCAGTAAACCATAAGCCCTTTTTTATATATTATGGATCCTTCTAAGAGAGCTACCTTGCGTTTTTTGTACATCTAGCAATGTAGTATCAGTCCAATTTGTAATTATCATTGAAAAAACAATTGATGTTAACACCCATTCCTTTTCATTTTTTGCAGATTTTCGATTAATAGTGGTCATTGCTGTTTTCCTGTAAAACATTACCAAGTTTCGCCGCTCCCAACATGAATGCTTAAGTTTAGTTCAAAACGGTCATGGGATGGACCGTTACCGTGAACTGAGATTTTAAACAATGGGCTTGAAGTCCTAAGTAATGCACAACTATATATATATATATGTATATTTATGAAAAAAGCGTTCATAGGTGCTAGTTGAAAAGTTTGCATGAAGCTCGTTAAAGCTAATTATATCGCGGCGAATGCAAGACAAGAATTCATTTTTACGCTAGTAAAAGGTTGAAAAGGGGTCTGAGTGTTCCAGTCCGTTGAATAAGATGCCACTGGAACCCTGTTTACCATTTCTATGTCGGAAAGTGAACCCAACAAGTTTTGATGATACTGCCGAGTCATCTACCATAGCCGTTAATTTGTCTTGTCTTTTGAAAACATCAGCATATTTGGCCATGTCAGCCTCACTGGTGAAGTCATCAAAATAACCGGCATCAGTTTCGCTGTCTAGTTGGGGTGTAAAAGGCGGGATCATTGACCTCAAAGTACTAAAGTTTATATCTGCAAAATAAGACATGCGTTTAACATGTTCGAAGGATCTTAATCGATTGATTGGATCGGCAATCAATCTTGTTATTAAATCCCAAGTTCTATCGGAGAATGCTGCCCTCCCATCAGATTGTCTCGGTCTTCTTAAAGTTTGTTTCCAGCGCCTTAAGTTGTCATAGGTCTCATTAGTCGATGATCCACTAAATGGTGTATAACCAACTAAACTTTCGAACAGCATACAACCCAACGACCAGTAATCCACAGTAAAGTCATATTTCTTTCCTTCTAAAACCTCCAAAGCCATATAATCCGGAGACCCAACCATGGAGTTCGCATAATTAATTTCCTTCTCCCTCAACTGGTTGTACATTTTTCTTCTATCTTCTATAGATTTCTCTGTAAACGCTGGAAATTCCAGGTCCTTGATTTTTTCTAACCTTATCTTCATACTTTCAATTCTTTCATTAGAAATCGTACCAGCAGCCAAACCAAAATCTGTTAATTTTATATGTCCCTTGGCATCGATTAAGAAGTTTTCCGGCTTTAAATCTCTATGTGTATAGCCTAAATCATGTAACGCATTAACAGCGCAAAACATTTCACTGATGTAAAATCTCGCATGGCCACTTTTCAAGCATCTAGTATTTATTAATAATGTACGAAAATCACCGCCTGGTACAAATTCCATAGCCAGGTATAAACTTTGTAGGTCTTGGAATGCATACAGAAGTTTTACTAACCATTCAGACCTTGTCGTGGTTAGGATATCTCTTTCAGTTAAAACGTGTTTTGTCTCGTTGAGCTTAAACAATAGTTTTTTGTTCAAAATTTTCAAAGCACACACCTCTTTTGTGTCTTTCTTTCTGGCTAAATAAACTTGCCCATAACCACCTTGACCTACTTGTGTGATCATTTCAAAATCCCTATTTTTTGGTTTCAACCTTCTTTTTCTCAAAACCTGATGTTCCCTTTGTAAGTAAGAGGACCACTCTTCGTTGAGTTTAATCTGGTCAGAATTCGGAAGTTGGCTTTGCTGTTGCAGGTATTCTAGAACTTGCTTCGTGCGTTGTCTTCTACTAATTACATAGTCAAACATATCACAGTAATATTCTAGAAAGTACATTTTGCAAACACTAACAACTCTCTGTGTTTTATTTGAAGTTGCTCTTTCGTAAAACTTTGGTGGAAGCTTCTTGGGAGAGTTCGAGACATCCATATCAGGTTGAGATACTTCGTCTATGTCCATGTTGGAAGTATCTTCGTAAGGAAAAAAGGATGGTTTTACCGGCGAAGGTGAATCATTGATACCCGCAGGCCTTGTCCTCCTCTTTGTTATATTTTGGTTAGGAAATAGTCCAGTGCCCCCAGGAGTCCCATGCCCATCGAAACTCAAATTGCTCATATTGCCTGCCAAGAGGTCGACATTTTTTTCTGATTTTGATAGCATATTAAAGAATTTTTCTTTAGCAAGGAATACTGTAGATGTTGCTTGAATTTTTCTGGTATATTAGTTTCTATCTTTAGCAAGGTTTCTATCTTACAATAATTTACTTGGACGAATTGCCTCCTTGTATTTATTTTTAAATAAACAACAAGCGGAGGGCTTCAACATCAAGGTAGCTTCGAATGATTTAGATTGAGGAATGAAACATGTCATTGTTTACTTTTTGAATAATTACATTTCCTAAAAAGGGCATCTGGGTTGCAGCGTGTGGTGTTTGGCTTTTTACGAAATTTATGAGCGAAAACGCTCTCGCCGGTCACTACTATATAATATCTTTTTAAATATTATCAAGTATGTAGAAGAGCCCTAACCATGACCGGAAAACCAATTGGTCTCTTCTTCTGGGTTAGTATGCTGTTTCTTGTGCATTTGAACCATCTCTGGCGACAGATTCGGTTGCTCTGTATTATGACCCAAGGAGATTAGGAATTCGTCAGCTTGCTGATTAGCCTCAGAAATCCTGTGCTTCATTACCTTTGTTAGCTTGGCTTGATTACCAGCAGATCTTCTGGAACCTGATGTAGCTCCTACTGCTTGTTGTAAAGAAGTATTAGACATACCCAAACCAACTTCTTCACCATAGGAATCAAGAACAGTTTGTTCTTGCTTGCCAAATTCCATCCTATTTTGTAATTGTCTGACATGCGATAGTCTGAATTTTTCCTTGTACTTCCTAAATTTTCTCCCAGCTCTTTTCTTTTTGGGTTGGTCCTCCGGAATAGGTAGAGCCTTCGTTTCAGAAATGCTCGGGGCTTCTGATAGCTTTCTAGCTTTCTTCGATAGTTCGGCTTTCCATTTATGAGCTAAAACTGTATTTCTATCACCGTTTTTCTGGCCAGCATCAACTCTTGCGGCTAGTGATACTTTTGCACAAAGCATCCTAAGCATTTGTTTATGGACAGAAACGGGAAATTTCTGAATCATGTCAGAAGCAAATAGATATCCTTCTTGTCGTACTCCACTCTCTAATGTATGTAACTCATGTGAGAGGTGCTTATTCTTCCCAATGGACGCAATGTTGCAACTGGGAATGCGACTGAACTCCAAAACCCCTCCAGCATGTGCTATTAATTGGGCTGCTATCTCCGGGCCTACCAAGAAACACACGTTAGGGGCAATTATTGATATCTTTGAGGCTATGTATTGACCTATATCTTCTTGTAGTTTCCATAAATTTTCCAATATGCTATTTGCTTCTAAAATTTGCGTCCTCGTTTTGATGTCCAATGGCTCTTTGTTTTTGAAAGACGTCTTCATGGACATTGTTAAAACGAGGATCTGCTCTCTGGTCAATTTTGCTTTATTTTCCAAGTGGAAAAATAGTTCATCACTTTCGTTTTTTGAATAATTTTCATTTTCCAGTATGCTTATCACTTTTGAGTATTGTAATGGTGATGGTATCAATGAAGATAGTTCTGGAAAACGTCTACTGTACAGTGAGATTAGAAAATTGTGCATTAATTTTATATTGCTCTTGATGAGGGGGATGATTTCGTTAAAAAACGGTAACAGTTTAATGAAATCTATTTCTTGTTGTTGAAGGATTCTTTTTAAATCGACAATTTTTGGTAAAATCTGTGCTGTCTCTGATAGAGATAACCTATCAGGACTGATGAGTGCCAACGTCCTGAATAATTCTATACTTTCCGGAAGAATTTCGAATGGATTGAATTTTTCTGTTTGACAATTTACCGTAGTGAGCTTTTTAGTTTGTATGTCTTCTTTTTCCTCATTAACTTCATCGGCAAGGTCATATTCGAGCTCATCGAAATAGTCCTCTTCAGAGCTCATAAGGTCTTTGTATATTTTCTGCAGCCAAAATGCTATCAAATAGTGCTAGTTGAGGCGTTCAAATCGTTTACCTAGCTTTATTCTGAGCGTCGCCACAGCAGTACTATTCAAAACTTTTAAAAATACTAAGTTAACTTGTGCCAAATCGCCGAAAGGACCACATCTAAAAAAAAGAATTAAAGAAAAATATTCTTTATGTAAACTGCCGGCTGCTTTAATTATTTAATATTATACAGATACTTCTAAAAGTTATGATTTTGTTGTTTATTCTAATCTGTCTCAAAATTTATAACCATGTCATTCCCGAATGCAGCAATCTCATGAAATATGGCTTCTTTATTTAAAATCACATTCTCATCATCCACTGGTTTAACGTTGCAATCCAAGTTTACTCTAAATTTGTGGGCTCCCTTGAAGAGTGGCTTTATTAGCCCTGTGATGACATTTTTATCTCCTTTCTCTCCACCATTCACACCTATATACTTGCGGCTTGATAAAATCAAACTATTCTTGTACTTCAAGTTCAAATACTTCACTAACTGGTATGTTGGATCCATTTTTTCACTTAAATCATTCAAATTCTCTGGAAAGTTCGATGGGGCTTGATCGTTAGTTATATTCTTGAACTCTGTGGCTGAAAGTATACCACAGGATGATTTCAAACCTATTGGTGTCCTCAAATCAACGACAAAATCGTAATCTTTTAATCCAGGCGTGAATAAAAGATTGATAGTTTGCTGGTTTAAACCGTGTGTCTGTAAAAGATTCACGGCTACTTTAGCTAATGCTGTAAGCCTTGTAGCAATGGGTAGTGGGATACCTGATGAATAAAGAATACCGCTTGGATCGTTCTTAGAGGCAACAAAAAATTGCAAATGTGTACCGTTGGGATCACTGTTCCTCAAGTTCGTGAAGTTCATTTGAATGCCCTTATATTGTGCTAGGGTTAATCTTTCAGAAAGCTTTTTCATCGTTTTGGAGTCTAGCTCTGAGCCAGCTCCAATACTTGTTTCAAATGTATCTCTTATATCATCTTCTGGTTTTACTAGATCTAAAATCAATGGATCATCTTTCCAGTTCCATTGACTTATAAACTTAAGCACTTTGAGGAAACCGTTTTCAAGAGAACCTGGAATGAAATATGGTGCAGGATCAACAAAAGGTTTAATGGCAATCAACTCTGCTAATTCGTCCGTTATATGACCTAGTAATAAATGAGTGTCCAACCATCTTTTGAATAGTCTTACCACAGGGGAGTAGAATTGATACGAATGAGATATATTCTCCAAAGTACGAGTATGTCTTACGGAAGCCAGATATTTTGCAGTAAATTTTAGGAATGTGGTCTCCAATTCTGGTTTCAACTCATTCCTAGCATTCGCTATAGCTCTTAAATAAAGGATTTCGTCACGTTCAGTTAGAACTCTGAATTTGAATCCATAACCTTCAGGTGTCAAGATGTTCAAGGTTACAATTTCTAAATTGTATGGGATGGATTCATCTCTGCTGAAAAACGACCTATAAGTTGAAGAGTTAGCGCTTAATTCTTCTTGAATTTTGAGAAGAAAAGCTGTTTTAGCCTTTTCTAAGGAAGTAATTTCATCTGGCCATTTAGGTGAGGTTTCAAATTCCAAAATGACGTCTTGAAAGAAATCTGGATCAGAGTATGCGAATGGTACTGGTTGGCATAAGGAAGTGTATCTAAATGCAGAGCCAACCGGTAAGATTGATTTTACAGAAAGCGGTAACTTCATTTGGAAAATTATTTTGTATAAATCGTCAAAGGATTTCTTTAAGTTGAAAAAGCTGCTCAAGTTCAAAACTGATGTTTTAGCACTTGAGGGTAAGTTTGGCAACGGTAGGAAATTATGAAACTTCTTGATAGTCTCATTTGATATTTGTGCCTTTTTTGAAACATGTTTCTGCAATGCAAAGTTAACAATTGAGGAAATGATGGGCTCTGATGAGGATGTAGACCAAACACAACAATGGGTGATGGAGCCATCCTTGAATCTTCTTAAGGAAGATTTAATTCCCCAAAAATTCTTAAAAACGGCTGCTTCTGTAGACATAGTTTCAGAATGAGCAGGGCCCTTGGTGACTAATTTGTCACATTCAGAGGGGTTAACAATCAATTTTACTCTTACAAAATCAAAGTTGAAATGGTTACCTCCTGTGTTAGAGTACACTTTTCTTTTGGTGATTGGAAAATCGGACTTTTGACCAACCATTTCAATTTGGATATATTTGATTCTATCGCCCAATGCATACCTTGCAACATTTGTAATCTTGTGGGCGAGGAAATTCTCCAGAGTAATAAATTTTACTCTTTCCATTGACCCAAATGTAGCAGCTAAAGAAGTTTCTAAATTATTGTACTTACCCAAAGGTAACTGTACATCGTAACACAGATCGTACTTCAAATTGTCAAAACGGCTAATATTAGTCAAAAAAATATTTGAGAATTGGTCTTGAACAACGTTGTTTAGCATTCTCAATGTTTCACCGGCATATTCTTTCAAAATTTGATAAGAAGAAACAGTCATTTTTGTAAGAATATTGACCTTGGTTGACTTATCAAATAAGGTTGGAGTTTGGAAACCCTCATCAATATATTTAGAAGCTGGTGAACTGGAGGAATTCTCTGGATTAGAATGAAATTGTAAATGGCCGTCGTGGCACAAATCCATAGTGGCTAAGTATTTTATTACACCTTTAAACAATTGGTATGATGAAAACCCGTGAAGTAATATCTTGTTACTATTTATACCACCACCGTTTAATAACGCTGCCATCAAGATAGTAAATTCAAAAGTACCGAATCCACCCAATGAACCAGAATGCGACATATTGGATGAAAACCCACGTTGCTGCAGCCATAATCTACCTAAAACAGTAGCTTCAACAAAAGATTCTGTTTGTTTCTTCGTCTTGTATAAATACTTCAGGTAGTTTTCATGTGTTGAAGAAGATAACACTGAAAAATTGTAAAGAGGAGTGGCTGGTAAAGATTGCTCTTTGCTTTCTTGTGCTATTCTAATACAGTTTCTATTGGGTAACAGTTTTTTTGGTTCAAAGACTTTGTATGGGAAACCAATAAGCAAGTTGATAGAGAATCTGGTCTTGTAAAAGTTATAATCAGAAAGAGAATCACCCGTTGGTTTGGAACAACTAATTCTTAAAATTGGTAAAAGCGGATCATTATCAAAATAAGAATACTCGAGTTGCAAAAATGAGTCTAATTTATCTTTTTTCAATAATATCAATAGGTGGTGGGTTAGGTATGCTAAATAAACGCTCCTCTTGTGTAAGCACCTGAAATTTAAGAAATCTTTTTTTTCGAACAACTCCTTTGGCATTGTTAGTAAAGTATCAATGGAAGAGCCGTTAGGTTGATAAATTCCAGCTTTAAGAGCAAAGGAGCCAATTAAGGAGATGTCTGGTTTCTTGTAATTGAATTTATAATTAGTATTTTGAGGAATAGGTTTGGGGTCAACAAATGGAACAGAAACAATCTTGTTTTTGAAGAAGGAGTCCACTTCAGCTAATGACTTTTCCTCCCAATCAGGAATTTCCTGGAGAATATCATATAACTTGTGTAGAAATTTTTCGACTTTCAGAACATGTTTTTGTTTTAACTTCACTTGCTCCAGTAATTCGTCAATTTGTAACTTGAAAATATTAGACTTGAATAATTCAGCCGTTTCTCTAGCTATGTGAATATCATAGGACTCTGTTGCAGTAACCTTTCCATTGTGGCGAGTCGCAGCAGTGTTAGTAGCGACCTCGTTACTTTCAGGTGAAGTATCGCTTTCGTCGTTTTCTTGCTCGGGCACGGTACGCTCGTTGATGGCTTGACTACTGTGATCATTTTCTTTGGATCCGTTGTCAGTTGTGCTGTCCTGTGTGGAATGTTTCTTTTGCACTTTAACAATATTCTGGTCAGAAGTCTCAGATGCTTTTCTTTTAACACTTGTAGCCATGGTATATGAAGGAGATCCTTTGTAAAATTTCTATGAAAACTATAATGTTCTACCCCAAAGTGATTATACCTGTGGTTTCAATAATTCAATCAGAGGATAAATCTAACAAAGGAAACTTTGAAGATTTCTTGGAGTTGGTTCTTAAAGTGAAAGCAAATATCTGGCCTTCAAAAAAGCAAAATGAAAACGTCCTGTTTCCAAGTATAAGAGCTGCCGATTTAAATTCTATTAAAAAATAGAATGGAAAAGTATAAGATTAAAACCCTTTGGTTTGCTTGAGATTCTTGACGTAAAGTGCTAGTGGTACATATTGAAATTATCATTTGGTTAAATTTTCCAAATTACAATTGAAATTTTTCAACGGCATGCAGCGAGCCGTAGGCCGACGTTCCCAGGCAGTGGCCACCACCGGTCCTGCCTAAATCTTTACTCGGCCCTGGGCCAACCTTCATGGATGGCGCGATAATTCTATACCGGTCGCCCACCGGATGGACAGAACTTCCGTACAACAAGCAAAAAAAGAGATATATAAAATTATGCCACCTGTCAGAATTGAACTAACGACCTTTGCATTACAAGTGCAACGCTCTACCACTAAGCTAAGGAGGCAAATTTTTACCAAGAGACTCAGATTTGAGAACTAGGAATTTGTTAAAAATAATGAATACGCACATGAAACATAAAGGGATTGTCTAAAACTATAATTGCAAATTTTCTAAAGAAAAGTGAGGTCACCTACCATCAAAACCAACATATATACAAATAAGGGTACTTTTCAAATTCACAATGTGAATTAGATACACAGAAAAAGAGTTACTTTTAGACTAGAAGATGTCTTAGCATTTTGGTTAGTTTGCTATATATCAAATGGTAGCGCTTGCTCAAAATTAAAGCTTACAGTTGTTCTAAAGGAAGGATAGTTTGAACTATATTATAAATTTATAACCAAAATCACTGGGGTATATAAACGATCGCCAATTAGCCAAAAGAATATGATAAAGTTATCAGAAAACTTGGGACGTATTCGAAGTATGTTATTTCTTGATAAGCTTAAGAAATACATTGGATACTTTGAAGAAGCACCTATGCTTTACAGAAAATTGGAGGGGCGGATAATAACAGTTTCAACTAGACGGAAAAATCGATACAAGATAAATTTGGAGGTACGGCAAAAGATTCGCTACCGAGCCTAAATATCCACTTCGTTACGTTCATCCACATGAAGATGTGAACAGGTGTTGGTATTCTCGTGTCCACAGCAGCATCAAAATCAGCAGGCCATGGATAAACTTTCCGTTGTCATAGCAGTGGCGCGGTCGATTCCCTATAATCACGACGATAGGACTGTAGTTGTTATCTTGACATACATCAGTATGCATGCTGAAATTTCCATCGTCGAGCACTATCAGAGCCACGTCCGGTATGTGTTGGAAAACGATCATTTCTTCATTGGCTAGTGTTCACGGCACTAGCATATTATTGTATATGACACAAGAATTAAGGCCCAAGCCATGGGATATAGTTATTGATTTCAGTGGAATCCGAAACTAAGATTAATAATGTAACAGGATATTGAACGACAGAATGCAAAAAGGAAAAAAATAGTAGCACTATTACTTAAAAATACCGATCTCCATTCATGGATCTTTGATCGTCATGAAGAACCCCTAATACATTCCGTATATTTTACCGAATAATGGAAACCTAGAAATTACCAGCAGATTCATCAATTCTTTAGTAGGCGCCTATTCTCGTGTGGAAACTATATTAAAGGGATTCGTCAATAACTAATCGTTACTCAGATTATCCCTATCAAATCGTGATAATATGTGGTAGGCCTCCATCTCTTCGCCAATTTTGCAAAACAACCTGAGAATTGGTCGTAATTGTAACCTAGAAAACTTGATATGAGCACAATTATAAGTTAAAATACGATACAATAATGTTGAGATTGGTTATTGATTAAATTCTATTGTTGTATATTACCAACTTACTCTCTATATTTGCGGTAGTGATAACCTCGTTAGAAACCTCAATCCATTGCAATTCTTTCCATGAACTTAGTATAAATTATAGAATATTAGTTTTCGTAGCTTGTAATGTATTTGAATTGGAACCATCTAATTGTTATCTGCCATTTTAGTATTTTGGACAAGCTCCAAATATGTGGTCCTAAGTTCATATCGAGGATACAGATTATTTGGGCCGTATCTTTGATGTCATGGAGAGTAGTGTGGCCTTCCAAGTCCTGGGGCAGCTATTAATTAGGGAATGTTTTGATCAACAACTTAGTGTTAATAGTAGACACAACGATGTGAACTGTTCAATACATCAGCAAACATTCTTAGTTTTTCTCATATTTTATGTTTACTTATGTTAACCTGCATTATTTCCATAAATAACAAAAGGCAAAAAAGTAACAAATGAAGTTATTAGGAAACAATAAAAAAACAATATCGAGAAAAAAACGACTGACTACATTTAAAGTAGAACGTCCAAGTAATAAATACATGTATATATTCAATAGAAGTAAATTTTAGGATGCTACAAAACGAATTCTTATCTATCTTTGTTTTCTAATCTTCCATCAGTAACTATTACCAATTAGACTATGTATATTTTCATTCTCATTTTCTAATCTGTTGATATCTTGCTCTAACCCCTTTATAGTCAATTCAAATTTATTGGCTTCGCGTATCCTGTACTCCTTTCTTCTAAATCTATCCTTTTCTCTTTTACTCAAAAATTGAGTACTGAACTTTTCTATCTCTTCTGCGTTCTGATCGACCTCCTTTTGTAACTTCTCGTTTCTCGCGTTCAATTTGTCCAGTTTAGAGCCTAGTTGAACTAATTCTTGATTGACCTTTTGGAACCTCCCTTCTGAGTTTTTCAGGTCTTTCGATAAGCTTTCTTCTAACTTACTGAACTCTAATTGATTTTTCAAGTGTAGATCTTTCTTTTTCAAGTATTCCTCTTCTAATTCAAGCTCTTTTTCAGTGAGAGTTTTCAATTGCATCTCTAACTTATTTACCGCAGTCTCACTTTGCTGTAGGGCAACCTTCAAATTTTCGACTTTTAAAGTGCTCTTTTCGTCATGTGTTGCGTTCTGTGAAATCCTGCCTTTAAAATAATCAATTTCTTGTCTCAAAAGACTTAACTTCTTGCTGAATTCCTTTTTTGTCTTTTTCAATTTTGTCCTTTCATCGGACAAATTTGCGTTTGTAGTTAGCACGGAATGCTTCAGAGTTAGCAACGGAGATAAGAATTTCCTATGGTAGTATGAAGGGAAGCTGAAATCAAGGTTTTCAAATTTTCCGGCAATCGCATTGTTATTCCCACAAGTCCTTACAATTAAATCAGAAACCAAATAATCATCTCGGTGATTTAGTCTGTTGATGAATTGAATATCATAAGAACAAGAAGGGACTAATCCGTTAACGACAACGTATTCTTCGCCTACATGCTCTAAAATTAAAGCGCAAGAAACTTCTGACCAGATAACACCGTTTACTAAAACAATGAGTTCGCCATCATGTAAATTTTCAATATGGAATGTAATAGAGTTTGTGCTAATATCAATAATGCAAACTTTGTAGTCATTATCATTTCTATTGAAAATATTTTCATTGGTGGAAACTAAATTTAAAAGATTGTAGTCATCAGATGTTGTCTTTGCAATCAGGGCCATAGTATTTGAAGGTTCGAAATTGTTAAACACGCTCTTCTTAAACTTTCCGGCATGGGTGAAACTAATTCTTGATGAAACTGAATGTGTATTAATCGTGTCCAAATCTTTGTCATGTTTTTCCTGATTACTGACGTATGAAGTATTCGAATTTGTTGGTGTTAGTGAATTTTCAGAGGTTTCTTGTAAGTATTTTTTTTCAAAATTCGTTGTTTTTAATGTAACTACCATAGACCAAAGAGGTGCAATCAAGTGTTGATTCTTTCTTCTGAATAGAAGACGGATAAAATTTTCCAAGTTTGATGTAACAGATATGTCTGAAGATAATTTGCTAGAAGAAAACATGTTCCCAAAATCAACATTCAGTTCAAACAGTTGGTTAGTATACTTGTCATTGGAAGGGGAAAAGAAATCAGAATCCTTTTTCGAATTTCCATTCGAGGAATCAGATAGAGAGATTTCATTTGACAAACTAGTGTTATCACCAGAAAAGTTGAACGTTGTAGGAGAGGTTGTTGTACTGGTAGTAGTAGTAACGGCTTGAGAATTGCTTCCTTCAGCAGAGATTACCGATGGCTGATATGACTTATATTCCTTGACCATAGAAGTGAAATAGGGAAAACTAGAAGTAGCATCAGTAGGATAAGAGGCGGCAGGGTTCAAAATATTACTGTGTGATGATAGGGGAACTGGCGAGTTATTTTGTTGGGATGGATGGATAGTTTGATTGCTGCTGCTAAGTCCACCTGGATCGTTCGGTATCATAGGACTTTGGTCCTCTAAAGTGTTCGAATCGGCAGAAACGGAAGAAGAAGAAGAAATTCTCATCTTTTGCAGACCTTGAACACGGGCTACATCTGGTTTAGTTGAATTGAAACCCTTTTTCAATGGCTTGTTTTCCGCTGTTTGTCTATGAGGGTGTAATAAACTTGAAGCAAATGAGAAAAAAAGGATGTGAAAGGATAGATAATAAATCATACTGTCTGAATGTTTGCCAAGCATCTTGAAAGGCATTGGCAAAAATAGAGAGAAAAGCTTTTTGAAAAACTGTGAATACTTGCGAAAAACCGTGAATAATTTAATTGATTGGCCGGTTCCTCGTAAAGACATATCAAATAACTGTATAATGTCAAAGAAGTGTGACACTCTTTGAAAAGTGTTAGTTGACACAGCATACAATACTGAGCATGAAGTTGCATAGCTTAAGCAATCGCTTGGATCATTGATCAAAAATGAGGCAATAATAGAAATTGCCAGATTTTTTATTGGCTTAACAAAATAATTGCCACCGTAAATCTTTAGTAACATTGCAAATAAAATTTCACAAATTAATACGGGGATCGGAATGACGAAGCTATTTTTTGAATTGCCAAAAAATCGTGAATTAGATTTTCGGTTTGAACTACCATTGGTCACTTTGGAAGTACTTATATCTATGTGCGCCACTTCACCGATATGGCGGGAAGGTTTTTTCGATAGGAAAAGTATAATAAAACAATTTGCCAGAAAATCTTTGCATTTGGTAGCAACAATAAAGGAAACCAATAAACATAGGGAAGTGAAGTGGTTAAAACTCAAAAAAACCAGGAACAATGCAAGCGTATCTTTAAACCTATGTTTTTTGGCAAATTCGGTGGGCTGTTCACTCCTTTTAGTGTTCATTAATGACTGTAGATGTGATACTTTCTTCTGATTAGTAAATTGTTCCTCCATGAAAATTGTGCATGGATCCTTTTATGTAACGGAGATAGGTGGAATCTTAAAAAATATTGGGGTGTATATGAATAAAAGTTATTCAGAGTGATTACCTAAAGAGATGGTACGAAAAATGTGGAGATAGAAAACAAAAAACTTTGGTAAGATATTATTATAACAGAAAGAATTTAAAGTTTTCTCTGCTGGTACTCTGTATAATCCTCTTAGTCCTAATAAAATTTGTTTATTCCTCTTTTAATAGAAACTAACGAGTTGTGAAAACCTAGTTATGTTACTTGTTATATTACACCTTCAAGAGGTTTAGGAATTCAACGTTATAAACACACAACTGCATAAGTTAGGCTACTTTTTTTTTTCAGATTGTCCGTATAATGCGATAATCGTTGAGTTCATGCCGATCTAAGTACCGAATTAGAAAAAAATGTGTCAAAAGTAGGCAGCCAATCTGTTTTGCTGCCATATTTTTCCTAACAGGATTTGCTATGTATGAAGTACGATAAGTATGAAATATTAGTGCTTGTACATACGACCAATTTGTAATAACTAGTGATGTAGAGAATAAACTTAAAGAAAACTTATGAATAAATAATTATGGAGATATAATTACGAATAATTATGAATAAATAGTGCTGCCTTAATTGGCACTTGCAATGGACCAAGTCTTGGCATAACCTTCAAGGTCAACAGGTTCCCAAGGAACTCCCAAGCCTTCTGCAATGACTTTACCCAAATCTTCGTTTAGCAAACCAAAGTATTGCGTAACTCTCTTTTTGACTTTAGGATCTTTGATCTTACAAGCGTGGCAAACAACGTTATGAACGAATAATTTCTTCTGTTCATCGTTGTATACCTTTTCATATAGAGCTCTTGGCTGTTCGAAGTCTAGTGGACTAATACCATAAACGTAGTAATATTGATTAATTTTGGCATCAACAATATGCTCGTTTCTGATTTGGTCTTGTTCCTGTTTTCTCACAGAAACTTCTGTTACTTCGTCAAGAACTATCCCTTTGAACTTATCAGATACTTCGTCGTTGTCTTCATTTTTGAATTTCAGAGTTTGATTTGGTAAACTGGAAATATAATTTGGCTCAGGACCGAAATTGTAGTAACTCATTGGGCCGTCCCTTTGGAAGTTCACTGCTTTAAATGGACACTGTTCGGCAGTGTATTGGGAATCACCTTTGGAGTATGGACATCCCAAGTTTCTTGGTCTGTTGACGGGCAATTGCTGATAGTTGGCTCCCAATCTATGACGTTGAGTGTCTGGATAGGAGAAAAGTCTGGCTTGTAGAACGGAATCATTAGAAGGCTTAATACCTGGGATACAAGTGTTCGTTGGACTGAATGCAACTTGTTCAATTTCTTGGAAATAATTGTCAACATTCTCCGTTAGGGTGATGGTACCAAATTTTCTCAAAGGGAATTCCTTGTGTGGCCATATTTTCGTTAGGTCATTTACCGAATACCTGAACTTAGTTGCTTGTTCGGGTGTCATTGTTTGCACATAACAGTTAAATTTTGGCTTTTCGCCATTTTGCAATTGAGTGAACAGCTTTGCCTGATTATAATCAGGGTGGGAGCCTGACAGTTCAGCAGCCTTATCTCCAGTCAAGGTTTCAAAACCAGTATCCGACAAGACGTGGAATTGCACATATGTGTCCTTACCTTCTTTGTTGACCATGATGAAGGAATGACCAGAGTACGCGTTCATACTAGCCCACGAAGCAGGAGTACCTCTATCACCAAACATGTAAGTTATTTGATGGATTGATTCCGGATTCAATGTTAGATAATCCCAGTATATGGTAGTGTCCTGAAACTGATTCAGATGAGACTGAGGGTCTCTCTTTTGCGAATGAATAAATACGGGAAACTTAATAGCGTCTCTGAGGAAGAAGACGGGAGTATTGTTGAAGACCCAGTCATGGTTCCCCCACTCGGTATAGAATTTAAAAGAAACACCTCTTGGGTCTCTTGCAGTGTCTGGTGTACCACTTTCACCACCAACGGTGGAAAAACGAACAAGACCAGGACATTTGTAACCCACATTCTGGTATGGAGCGGCGTATGTAATATCACTCAAAGAATCTGTTAGTTCGAACTCCAGTCTACAACCACCACCTTTGGCATGGACTACACGCTCCGGAACTCTTTCTCTATCGAAACTTGCAATATTTTCCAGCAGATGGAAGTCTTGCAGTAAGATAGGGCCGTCTGGTCTTGAGTATTGAGAAGCGTATGGGTGATGAGAGTACGGAAAACCGTTTTGTAGAGAGTAAACTTTTTCTTGCTTTTCTTCTTTTTTACCGAACACGTTCATTTGTGAAGCTGAGCTGATTGATCTTATTGGCATGAGACAAGAGAAGGATTTTTTTAATAAGGGCAAGTAACGACAAGATTGAGTTCTGGAATAGAGGTAAAGCAACGACTTCTTATACGTGTAGCAGTAGGGGATACGATAAATGCACAATGTGTCCAGGCTACGTCGAATCCTTACAAATTCTACCTGTTGAGGGAGTCGGGGGCATTATCGGCTAGGCTAGCCTGCAGCCAGAGGGTGAAGTGAACTATACTTTTTCAGCATACGAATAGTACTGGCAATGACAATAATAACCCTTCTGGATCGGCGACGTACTCATCATTGATAGGAGGAAACAATACGCAATTTCACCGCTTGGCCCCTTACCGGTGATCCCCTTGAAAAAGAGGGCCGTCCGCGGTCTTGGCTTAGGGTCTCTGTGAAAGCACGCAGGAGAGCTGCTCAACGCGGAATGGAGATAACGGAGGTTCTATCCCCATGTGCCTCGTCATCGGTTCCTCATCATCTCTGGCTTCTTGAATTCGTTTTATTGTCACCATACAATAAGTTTGACGTCGTGAAGGCAGTTTAGTTCTCGGACTTGCAACCCCTAATCTTCAACGTCGAAAATACCTTATGACGCATATTTTAATTTTCCATCTCGCAACTAATGCTACCCTATTTTCTCTTACCAGCGAACACAATTCAAAAATTCTTAATGTTTAGCAGCTCATGCTGATATCGTATTACTATTATTACTGTGGTCATGCTAAAAAGCTGACTTATTCAATTTAATTTTTTTCTTTTCTTTTATGTTTTGATAGACAAAGGTTTTTTTTTACCTAAAATTCCTCTTTCCTCACGGACCATACGATTAAAATCATGGAAATTAAGTATTACAGTCGGTAATTTCTTTCTGGTTTTGTAAAGCCTGAAAAAATATACTAATATAGTGCAGGCGATCGTACATCTTCCAAGCATCTCATAAACCTATGCACTGTGGATTCTATGTACTTGGCAATAGATGAGCATTTCAATGAAGGAAACGCCTGAGTCAGTTATGTAAAAAGTACTACGTACGGACCAATCGAAGTGTGTAAGAGAATGTGACATCAATTGTTGTTGCATTATGTCCATTGGAATATGCAGATCGGCTGTGGCATTTGGCCAAAATGTTATAGAGTTCACACCTTATTCACATACTTTTTCATTTTCTGTGGCTTTCAAGGGTGGGGGCGGTAGTGATAACCATTCTCTAAACAAAAGCCCATGTCCCACACCAAAGGATGTTTTTTTATATCACGTTCCCTTTTCATAAAACACAAAAGAACGAATACTTTTTAAGCCGAATGAGTGACAGAAAAAGCCCACAACTTATCAAGTGATATTGAACAAAGGGCGAAACTTCGCAAAAAAAAAAAAAAAAGAAAAAGATAGTGTAGTAGTGATAAACTGGTGCTTCAATTTCTTTTTATGAATTGATCTGTATCTGCACCTAGATCGATTTGATTACAGGATAAGGGATATGGTGCGATTCGCGAGCTTTTACCAATATGTATAAAAGGCGGCTGTTTGAAGCCATTCTATCTTAATCTTGTGCTATTGCAGTCCTCTTTTATATACAGTATAAATAAAAAACCCACGTAATATAGCAAAAACATATTGCCAACAAAATGTCTGAAATTACTCTTGGAAAATACTTATTTGAAAGATTGAAGCAAGTTAATGTTAACACCATTTTTGGGCTACCAGGCGACTTCAACTTGTCCCTATTGGACAAGATTTACGAGGTAGATGGATTGAGATGGGCTGGTAATGCAAATGAGCTGAACGCCGCCTATGCCGCCGATGGTTACGCACGCATCAAGGGTTTATCTGTGCTGGTAACTACTTTTGGCGTAGGTGAATTATCCGCCTTGAATGGTATTGCAGGATCGTATGCAGAACACGTCGGTGTACTGCATGTTGTTGGTGTCCCCTCTATCTCCGCTCAGGCTAAGCAATTGTTGTTGCATCATACCTTGGGTAACGGTGATTTTACCGTTTTTCACAGAATGTCCGCCAATATCTCAGAAACTACATCAATGATTACAGACATTGCTACAGCCCCTTCAGAAATCGATAGGTTGATCAGGACAACATTTATAACACAAAGGCCTAGCTACTTGGGGTTGCCAGCGAATTTGGTAGATCTAAAGGTTCCTGGTTCTCTTTTGGAAAAACCGATTGATCTATCATTAAAACCTAACGATCCCGAAGCTGAAAAGGAAGTTATTGATACCGTACTAGAATTGATCCAGAATTCGAAAAACCCTGTTATACTATCGGATGCCTGTGCTTCTAGGCACAACGTTAAAAAAGAAACCCAGAAGTTAATTGATTTGACGCAATTCCCAGCTTTTGTGACACCTCTAGGTAAAGGGTCAATAGATGAACAGCATCCCAGATATGGCGGTGTTTATGTGGGAACGCTGTCCAAACAAGACGTGAAACAGGCCGTTGAGTCGGCTGATTTGATCCTTTCGGTCGGTGCTTTGCTCTCTGATTTTAACACAGGTTCGTTTTCCTACTCCTACAAGACTAAAAATGTAGTGGAGTTTCATTCCGATTACGTAAAGGTGAAGAACGCTACGTTCCTCGGTGTACAAATGAAATTTGCACTACAAAACTTACTGAAGGTTATTCCCGATGTTGTTAAGGGCTACAAGAGCGTTCCCGTACCAACCAAAACTCCCGCAAACAAAGGTGTACCTGCTAGCACGCCCTTGAAACAAGAGTGGTTGTGGAACGAATTGTCCAAATTCTTGCAAGAAGGTGATGTTATCATTTCCGAGACCGGCACGTCTGCCTTCGGTATCAATCAAACTATCTTTCCTAAGGACGCCTACGGTATCTCGCAGGTGTTGTGGGGGTCCATCGGTTTTACAACAGGAGCAACTTTAGGTGCTGCCTTTGCCGCTGAGGAGATTGACCCCAACAAGAGAGTCATCTTATTCATAGGTGACGGGTCTTTGCAGTTAACCGTCCAAGAAATCTCCACCATGATCAGATGGGGGTTAAAGCCGTATCTTTTTGTCCTTAACAACGACGGCTACACTATCGAAAAGCTGATTCATGGGCCTCACGCAGAGTACAACGAAATCCAGACCTGGGATCACCTCGCCCTGTTGCCCGCATTTGGTGCGAAAAAGTACGAAAATCACAAGATCGCCACTACGGGCGAGTGGGATGCCTTAACCACTGATTCAGAGTTCCAGAAAAACTCGGTGATCAGACTAATTGAATTGAAACTGCCCGTCTTTGATGCTCCGGAAAGTTTGATCAAACAAGCGCAATTGACTGCCGCTACAAATGCCAAACAATAAGCCATTAGTAGTGTACTCAAACGAATTATTGTTGCAAATAAATAAACTTACACAGTTTGAATACATAAATCAATCAGACAAATAAATACATCGGTTCAAATTATACTAAATCTAAATACTACGTTATCGCCGTGAATTACGCAATTCGCATGTTACGTACTGCGCGTCTCTTGTTGAATATCTACCAATTGGGAAAAAGAACTCGTATTTCATTCCCCTTTTTGGAAAGGGGTGGGGAGAGACTGTTGTTCAGCCACGTCAATTATTATTTTTTCTTTGGCCCTGCGCTTGTCTTATAAAATTCCGCAGCCGCCTCTTATTTTTTTTTTTTTTTTCGATTTTTGGCCCACAGGTCATATTGCAAAAACCGAATGGCCGCGCCCCCCTCACGCACGGGACGGAAGAAGGGCGGCGTCCCCTGTTTTTCTGCTTTGGCTCATCTCTTTGGCTCCGACGGACGAAAGACGGGATTCCCCCTCCCGTGTCTTTTTATAAATAACAAGTGCTCATTCTGCATCCTTCCTTGTTTCCCGTCGTTTGGGTACAATGCGTTGATTATCCCAACCCAAGAAAGAAAATTTGTCTCACATCTGCATCTGCACATTTATTTACCTATACTTTTCCATTGTTAGCAGTATTGCAAAGTGAAGAATATATCAGCATCAAGTATATAGTATGCACAGAACTTACTCTTTAAGAAATTCCAGGGCACCTACCGCCTCTCAATTACAGAACCCACCGCCACCACCATCTACAACCAAAGGTAGATTCTTTGGGAAGGGTGGTCTAGCTTACAGCTTTAGGAGAAGTGCTGCTGGAGCTTTTGGCCCAGAATTATCCAGAAAGTTGTCTCAATTGGTTAAGATTGAAAAGAATGTTTTGAGGTCCATGGAATTGACAGCCAACGAAAGACGTGACGCTGCTAAGCAATTGTCTATTTGGGGGTTGGAAAACGATGACGATGTTTCCGACATCACTGATAAATTAGGTGTCTTGATCTATGAAGTTAGTGAATTAGACGACCAATTTATCGATCGTTATGACCAATACAGATTGACTCTAAAGTCCATCAGAGATATCGAAGGTTCTGTTCAACCATCTAGAGACCGTAAGGACAAGATCACCGACAAAATCGCCTACTTGAAATACAAAGATCCTCAATCACCTAAGATTGAGGTCTTGGAACAAGAATTGGTGCGTGCTGAGGCTGAATCTTTGGTCGCTGAAGCTCAATTATCTAATATCACAAGGTCAAAGTTGAGAGCTGCTTTCAACTACCAATTTGACTCCATCATCGAACATTCAGAGAAAATTGCTTTAATCGCTGGTTACGGTAAGGCTCTCTTGGAACTATTGGACGACTCTCCTGTCACTCCAGGTGAAACCAGGCCTGCTTACGATGGGTATGAAGCCTCTAAACAAATCATTATTGATGCTGAAAGCGCACTGAATGAATGGACACTAGACTCTGCCCAAGTCAAGCCTACTTTAAGTTTCAAGCAGGATTACGAAGACTTCGAACCTGAAGAAGGCGAAGAAGAGGAAGAGGAAGAGGAAGACGGTCAAGGCAGGTGGTCCGAAGACGAACAAGAAGATGGACAAATTGAAGAACCTGAACAAGAAGAAGAAGGTGCTGTTGAAGAACATGAACAAGTCGGACACCAGCAAAGTGAGTCTCTTCCCCAACAAACAACAGCTTAATCAAAATAAATCAACAATCTATTAGAAACAAAAAAAAAAAAAACCAGCAGAAAAGAACAAGTTACCATACTAATTAATCTCTTTTAATTAATGCGTGGACAGATAATCATTTCTGTTCCCTCACTCTGAAAAAATTGTTTTATTTTCCTATTTTTTTTTTTCATCTATTATTGTATTTTGCCCTCTCCTCACTCCTTACTTTAGTCTATTATCAATATCTCTTCCCCCTCCTAAATATGTACTCTTTTATTTTTTTTAATTGTGAAGGAACAATTCAAGTTAGAACTCTTTTGATAGGAAACATTATTTCCTGTGTAGCCTAATGTTTAATGCCTAATTTTTTTCTAAAATGCAGCAACATACATATGTTGAGTCGTATAGACATCTATATATAACAAGCACAGAACCGTCTAATTGGTATTTTTCAGGACATTTTAAACATCCGTACAACGAGAACCCATACATTACTTTTTTTAATATTCTTTTTGTTTTCATCGCCTTCTTTTTATTTTTATCCGAAGATCTTTTGGAACCCGCTCTGCGAATAGCGAAGCTAGGATACCAAAGTGAAACTTGGACATAACTCATCATTAAAGAAGTATACTGTTAAGAGAGGCATTCATTTCGTGTATTATAACGTTTAGCATCAGTTACCCTTGAAAGCCCAACATATACAAAAATACGCGTCCAAGATGTCTACTAAAGCCCAAAACCCTATGCGTGATTTGAAGATCGAGAAATTGGTCTTGAACATCTCCGTTGGTGAATCTGGTGACAGATTAACCAGAGCCTCCAAGGTTTTAGAACAATTATCTGGTCAAACTCCAGTTCAATCCAAGGCCAGATACACTGTCAGAACTTTCGGTATCAGAAGAAACGAAAAAATTGCTGTTCACGTTACCGTCAGAGGTCCAAAGGCTGAAGAAATTTTGGAAAGAGGTTTGAAGGTCAAGGAATACCAATTGAGAGACAGAAACTTCTCTGCTACCGGTAACTTCGGTTTCGGTATTGACGAACACATTGACTTGGGTATCAAGTATGACCCATCCATCGGTATTTTCGGTATGGATTTCTATGTCGTCATGAACAGACCAGGTGCTAGAGTCACTAGAAGAAAGAGATGTAAGGGTACTGTTGGTAACTCCCACAAGACAACTAAGGAAGACACCGTCTCTTGGTTCAAGCAAAAGTACGACGCTGATGTGCTCGATAAATAATTTGGTCTCGGTATAGTCAGTGACAACATCAACTACTTAATATATAAGAACAAATAAAATATCCCAAAAATATCATATATCCTCATCACATTTGCAAGTCTAGCGCTTCGATGCGTTGTGAACACTTTGTCAATGTATTTAGTTGTATTCATACCCAATTTATTGGCACTTATTTGATACTCACCATGCAGGGTAATAGAAAATGTGCTGAAAAAAAGCTAAACCTTTCTTATTAAGAAAATGGGAACCATAACAGTGGTGATTAATGAGGGACCAATACTGTTGATAAGGGCATTGCACCGAGCAACGACCAACAAGAAAATGTTCAGAAGTACAGTTTGGAGACGTTTTGCATCTACCGGCGAAATTGCGAAAGCAAAGCTGGATGAATTCTTGATATACCACAAGACAGATGCGAAACTAAAACCATTCATTTACCGTCCCAAGAATGCTCAGATATTGTTAACTAAAGATATTAGGGATCCAAAAACAAGGGAACCATTACAACCGAGACCTCCCGTAAAGCCACTGTCGAAGCAAACGTTAAATGATTTTATTTATTCGGTTGAACCCAACTCGACAGAACTACTAGATTGGTTCAAAGAATGGACAGGGACCTCCATAAGAAAGCGCGCTATTTGGACGTACATCTCACCAATTCATGTTCAAAAGATGTTGACTGCGTCATTTTTCAAAATCGGTAAATATGCGCACATGGTAGGACTCTTATATGGTATTGAGCACAAGTTTCTCAAAGCGCAAAATCCATCCGTATTTGATATCGAGCATTTTTTTAATACTAATATCATGTGTGCTTTGCATCGAAATAGGTTGAAAGACTATAAAGATGCAGAAATTGCTCAGAGGAAACTGCAGGTTGCTTGGAAAAAGGTATTAAATAGAAAAAATAATACTGGACTAGCAAATATTCTTGTTGCAACATTAGGTAGACAGATTGGATTTACCCCAGAGCTGACGGGCTTGCAACCTGTAGATATTAGTTTACCAGATATCCCCAATTCATCAAGTGGCGCGGAACTAAAGGACTTGCTAAGCAAATACGAGGGGATATACCTTATTGCAAGAACATTATTGGACATCGATCAACACAATGCTCAATATCTAGAATTGCAAGAATTTATACGCCAATATCAAAATGCATTAAGTGAATCCAGCGATCCATACGACACGCATTTGAAAGCGTTGGGACTGTTGGAAACACCACCTCCTCAGGAATCCACCGAAAAAGAGGAAAAATAGTACCAAAACACCCCATAGGAAATATATAAATAAACATACCTGTAAATACTAAAAAGTAGAACACAGTTCGTCACATATATTGCTATTATTGTATTAATTATGTTTATATTTACCCGGGAATCTCTTCACAATTTTCAGTACCTCTCGCTTTTTTCCAATTTTTCAATTTTTTTTTTTCGAGTTTAGTGAAAATGAGTATTCTACAACAAGGCATCACCAGCTATAGATAATCAGCGTAAGTGCATAAGATCTTATTTTCACCACGTAAGAAATACGTTGTCAAAGAAGCGTCGATAATCAAATTGCTATGAGCGAATCGGAAGCCAAATCTAGGTCGGCTACACCGCCAAGTAAAGCTAAACAAGCTACTCCAACAACTACAGCTGCAGCTAATGGAGAAAAGAAATTAACAAACAAGGAGCTAAAAGAACTAAAGAAACAAGAAAAAGCTGCAAAGAGAGCTGCAATGAAGCAGGCTAATGGTATATCCATTGAACAACAGCAACAACAAGCACAAATGAAAAAAGAGAAGAAACAACTACAACGTGAGCAACAACAGAAAAGAGAGCAAAAGCAAAAAAATGCCAATAAAAAAAAACAAAATGAACGAAACGTGAAAAAGAGCACACTTTTTGGTCATCTGGAAACTACTGAAGAAAGAAGAGCGACAATTTTAGCTTTAACCAGTGCAGTATCATCTCCAAAAACTTCGCGAATCACCGCTGCTGGGTTGATGGTCCCCGTGGTGGCTAGTGCATTATCAGGATCTAACGTATTAACGGCTTCTTCCTTGATGCCCGTGGGTCCAAACGCGTCGTCTACTGTATCTGCATCAGCTCCAGCTTCAACAACAACGACTCTTCCTGCCTCTTCTGCAGCACTCTCTGCCGGTACCAGTTCTGCGTCAACAAATACTCCAACAGCTATACAACAAGAGATTGCTTCATCAAACGCTTCTGATGTTGCCAAGACATTGGCATCTATCTCGTTAGAGGCTGGTGAGTTTAATGTCATTCCCGGTATATCGTCAGTGATCCCTACCGTGTTAGAACAATCATTTGACAACTCCAGCTTGATATCGTCTGTTAAGGAACTTTTATTGAATAAAGACCTTATCCATCCGTCGATATTATTATTAACTTCTCATCTAGCACACTATAAAATCGTGGGATCCATCCCACGTTGCATAGCCATGCTAGAGGTTTTCCAAATTGTTATCAAAGACTATCAAACACCTAAGGGAACTACCTTGTCACGTAACTTAACAAGTTATTTGTCACACCAGATTGATCTTTTGAAAAAAGCTAGACCTTTAAGTGTTACTATGGGTAATGCTATCAGATGGTTAAAGCAAGAAATTTCATTAATTGACCCATCTACCCCCGACAAAGCCGCCAAAAAAGACCTTTGTGAGAAAATTGGGCAGTTTGCTAAAGAAAAAATCGAACTGGCTGATCAACTAATTATAGACAATGCCTCTACACAAATTGAAGAATCTACTACTATTGTGACATATGGTTCATCAAAGGTTCTAACTGAACTGTTACTGCATAATGCAATCAGTTTAAAGAAAAACATCAAAGTGATTGTCGTCGATTCGAGACCACTATTTGAAGGGCGGAAAATGGCCGAAACTTTAAGAAATGCTGGTGTCAATGTTATGTATGCACTTATTACAAGTTTGGATACGATATTCAATATGGATGTGGACTATGTGTTTTTAGGAGCCCATTCTATCCTATCTAATGGGTTCCTATATTCAAGAGCTGGGACAGCAATGTTGGCTATGAGCGCTAAGAGAAGAAATATACCTGTATTAGTCTGCTGCGAAAGTTTGAAGTTTTCACAAAGAGTACAATTGGATAGTGTCACATTTAATGAACTGGCAGATCCAAATGACCTGGTTAATATAGATTACGAAAATCCAGTCGAGAGACGCGGTAATAAAGGTGCGTTATTAAACCAATTTATCAAAGAAAGAAAATTTGAAAAGAAAAAGCTAGCAATGGAGAATAAGCCAAAGGGTAATAAAATTGGCGGTAAGAAAGGATCTGAAGGAGAAAGCAAGGACGCCAGTAATGAAGAAGACAGCAACAGCAAAAATATTTTGGATGGTTGGCAAGAGTTACCTTCGTTAAATATTGTCAACATCTTATACGATTTAACACCACCAGAATATATTAAAAAAGTGATCACTGAATTCGGCGCTTTGCCACCTTCATCTGTCCCTGTTATTTTAAGAGAGTACAAAGGTTCCGCATAAGCATATACAACATTCGTTAATGGTCGTCCACGTGTGTATACTACATATATATTA
>ERZ794946.48-NODE-48-length-83824-cov-101.472502_pt1 | contig 83824 bp, 43 predicted proteins | sample MGYA00433072_ERZ794946 | MGnify/ENA primary metagenome ERZ794946 (study PRJEB30137, sample SAMN04331413) | food metagenome | isolation source: Y3 must sample point D1 replicate A | place: Australia: South Australia | collected 2014 ...
ATATATTGATAGTATAAGTATTAGTTGATAGACAATAGTGGATTTTTATTCCAACAGTGTCTTTGTTCGTCTCAGATATAGTCGGATTGCCCTTTTAAGCAATCAATAGTGTTTTATTTGCAACAATGTCGTCATAGTTTAATATGTCCTATAAGATGTTAACTTGCTCAACATTCAACAAAGTTTGGTCTCTTGGCCCAGTTGGTTAAGGCACCGTGCTAATAACGCGGGGATCAGCGGTTCGATCCCGCTAGAGACCATTTATTTTTAAATTCGACCGTCTGACAGACGGTGCACTTATTACTTAATTTTTTTTTTTTTTTTAATCCTCGTTAAACTGAGTACATAATCAGCAACAATATAATATAAAAGTTTTGCTTTTTTATGTACGTACAATAGGGGTACTTAAATAAATAAATAAACAATAAAACAATCAATAAATAAATAATATACGATCATAAATTACGAGATATATTTCATAGTCTTGACTTCTCCAGCCGAACGTCATTAAATTTAAGGCAGAAAAGATAAACAAGGGTACGGTGTACAGAAGACAAAATAAATAATAACCTTTAAAAGATTATAACAATGTTTTCATTATTTCTTCTCATCGGCCTTAATTTTATTTAAGGCAGAACCATATTTGAACCATTCAATTTGCTCATCGTTGAAAGTATGGGTCAACACAGCATCCCATGGCTTACCATTCTTTGGATGAACTCTCATTGTTACAGGCTTACCTGGAGCCAATTCAGCTAGACCCAGAATATCGATTCTGTCATCAGGGTTGATCTTGTCATAGTCAGCTGGGTTCTTGAAGTTCAATGGCAATAGACCTTGTTTTTTCAAGTTAGTTTCATGGATACGAGCGAAAGACTTTGTGATGATAGCGAAACCGCCCAAGAATCTTGGTTCCAAAGCAGCGTGTTCACGAGAGGAACCTTCACCAAAGTTTTCATCACCAATAACAACCCACTTGATACCTTGGTCTCTGTAATCTCTAGCAGTGTCTGGAACACCTTTGTATTCACCAGTATATACATTTTTAACACAGTTAGCCTTCTTGTTTTCAGCATTAATAGCACCAATCATATAGTTATTAGAAATGTTTTCTAAATGACCTCTGTATTTCAACCATGGACCAGCCATAGAAATATGATCAGTAGTTGTCTTACCGACGGCCTTAATCAAGATTGGCATGTCTTTAGCATCCTTACCATCCCAAGGTTTGAATGGTTTCAACAGTTGTAGACGGTCTGAAGTTGGAGAAACTTTAACTTCAACGGTGCTACGGTCTGCAGGTGGAGCTTGGTAAGTGTTCTCACCAGCATCATAACCTCTTTGAGGCAAACCATCACCATGTGGTGGTTTCAACATGAACTCATTACCATCCTTGTCCTTTAATTTGTCTGTTAGAGGGTTGAATCTCAAATCACCCGCAATGGCGAACGCAGTTACTAATTCTGGAGATGCAACAAAAGCATGAGTTTGTGGGTTACCATCATTTCTAGAAGTGAAATTTCTGTTGTAAGAGGAAACAATAGTATTCTTGTCACCTTTCTTGATATCTCTACGATCCCATTGACCAATACATGGGCCACAGGCGTTTGCCAAAACGATACCACCAAATTCTTTGAAGGTTTCTAATTGGCCATCACGTTCAATAGTGGCTCTGATTTGTTCAGAACCTGGAGTAACAGTGAAAATGGTCTTGGATTTCAAACCATGAGCAGCAGCGTCCTTGACAATGGATGCTGAACGAGACATATCTTCATAAGAGGAATTGGTACAAGAACCGATCAAACCGACTCTGACATCCAATGGCCAGTTATTAGCAACAGCAACTTCCTTCATCTTAGAAACTGGAGTAGCCAAATCGGGGGTAAATGGCCCATTGATGTATGGTTCCAGAGTGTTCAAGTCAATTTCGACGACCTCATCGTATTCAGCATCCTTATCAGCAGATAATAGATCCTTGTGGTATAATTTAGCAAAGTCAGCGATCTTACCACGACCAGTTGCTTCCAAATATTCAATCATAGATTTGTTGAATGGGAAAACAGATGTGGTAGCACCGATTTCAGCACCCATATTACAAATGGTACCCATACCAGTAGCGGAGAAAGTGTCAACACCATCACCAAAATATTCAACAATTTTACCAGTACCACCTTTGACAGTTGTGATACCAGCCAATTTCAAAATAATATCCTTTGGAGAAGTCCAACCGTTCATCTTACCAGTCAACTTAACACCTAAGATCTTTGGAGCCTTCAATTCCCATGGACGACCTGCCATAACATCAACGGCATCAGCACCACCAACACCAATAGCCAATTGACCTAAACCACCAGCATTTGGTGTATGGGAGTCAGTACCAATGATCAAAGCACCTGGGAAAGCGTAGTTTTCCAGAACAATTTGGTGAATGATACCGGAACCTGGCTTCCAGAAACCCATGTTATATTTCGCAGTGGCAGAGGCCAAGAAATCATAAACTTCCTTGTTTAGATCTATAGCTCTCTTCAAATCTTTTTCACCACCAACTTGTGCTTGAATCAAATGGTCACAGTGGACAGTGACTGGCTTAGCAACCTGTGGTAAACCAGCGGACATAAATTGTAAAATAGCCATTTGAGCAGTAGCATCTTGACAGGCAACACGATCTGGTCTTAATTTTAGGTATGAAACACCTCTCTGAATATCTTGACCATGAGGGTCATCCAAGTGACCGTACAAAATCTTTTCCGCGTAGGTAAATGGCCTGTTTAATCTTTTTCTTACGATATCCAGCGTTTCCACATTCTGCTTGTAGTTAATAAAAGAATGATCTTCTAATAAGTTTTGGTTGACTTTTGAATCTCTAGTCAAGTTGGAGACTGTCGCAAGACCACGAACAATGGGTCTCTTGATGGCAGAACGTGCAGACAGCATTGTATATCTATAGTAATAATGATAGTATTTATTACCTTCGTTCTACTATGTAATAACTAAGAAAGAGTGAACAGAACAAGGGACAACGGAATTAAGCAACATACTCCTCCTAATTAACCTCTAAAACCGGAAGATTATATATATAACAAAAGATTTTCCTTGTCCTCCCTTTTTGTGCTTGCCTTTCCGAAAACCGGCAGCGATTGGAGGTTTGATGGTTAAAGTCGCCTGCGGAGAACAACTGAAGGGTTCAAATTTTTCTCGTATGCACTAATTTCTCTATTGATTGGTCAGGACCTTTGCCGATTTCGGCGCCGAAATGCTCGAAAAACAAAGGGTATTGCCCGGCCCCGCGGACCTCCCTTTTGCGGCTCTCGGCCATTTTTTAGGTAATTTGACACCGTGCCCAAATGGCTTGGCACAATCGAGAATCAGGCACCCGCGTGTGACCGGCGTCATTCATTAAAGCCAGATAAGACAAAGTAAAATACAATGGATTATGATTAATACAATGATATACAAAAAGAGAGAAAATAAACGAAGGCTACCTCTGCGTAATTGACGATGGGAAACTGGCATTTTTATATAAGCATATGTAAAGTGCGAAGTATATCAGTACGGAATGCCATTTGTGAGCCTTTGGAATTCATCATAACCTTTAGTGAATATACTTTCATAACTTTTACGGATTAGCGCCTTCATATATAGTGCAGCTTCGTGATCGGTTTTTTGAGGTTGAAATCTTGCTCTTAGATTCCTAATTGTCTTGTGACCCTTAAAGCAGGGGAGACCGCTTCCTAACATGGGATTTACACACTCAATTATGGCCTCCACGTGCGGACGGGCGGCTAGATATGCCTTGATACAAAGTTCTTCAAAGTCCAGATACGCTGGGGTCTGGGGCGAACCTCCCATCACTTTAACCATTTCTTTCGTCAGCTTGAATGGTACTGCTTCAAACTTGATACCACCTGGGACAATATCAAAAATAAACCCAAAATCGATATGTAGACAATGTCCTTGATCATCGTACATAATGTTACCATTATGTCTATCCTTGAATTGCAACAAATACGAAATTACGCTATATCCCGCTAAGGATTTAACAAAGTTGTTTCGTGCGTTTTGAAATTCGATAGTAGATTCATTACCAAATTTACTAGTGAAATATTCATATAATCCATTAACAGCTTCACGTCCTAACATATCACGGGATACCGAATTGGGTAGCACATCGATGACACCACAACCCGGTGCCGTCGCAGTAACTCTGTAGGGAAAAACGTAGACATCCAAGCCAATACTAGACCAAATGGTTCTAAATAGCGAGATCAATTGTAACGCTAGAACATCTTGCCTACAGTCATCACCGACTTTGAAGATAGCAGCTTGCCATTTTTCAACTTCCTTGTTTTTACCTGTCAAAGGATCTTTTACGTCTTTTTTTATTTTAAAGGTCGCCATAAAAGGCGCCTTTGCGTGAGATTGAAGTGGCTTACCACCCTTCCGATCAATATCGATAACTACACCGTCAGGATTAGAAGGTAAATAAACATCAGGTTTCACCTCAATTTTGCTCATTTCTTCATCGATCTTATGTTTCTTTTCAGCCTTACTTTTTTTTATGTATGGTTTTAACTTACCAGATATGCCAGTTACTTCGTCGAAGAATTCAAATTCACGTTCGTAAAAATCGCGATGAGATTGGCTGAAACTTGAAACCATACGCTCCCTAATACGATCTAGAGTTGGTTTGATTTCATCTTCTTGTATACCTTCATCATCCTTGTAGCAGTTTGCAAGCATATTCCAGATTATTTGATGAGAAAATAACACACTAATTTTCGCAGTATCCAAAATCAGTCTTTCGACATATCCGGTTTTATCGTATCTCAAACATTGTACGATTTGAGGAACATAGAAGAATGCCAAGTTCACATCTTGTGATTCCAACGAATATATGCTGAATTGTAAGATAAAAGAATTACCTTGCCATTCGGGAAGGAAAAGGTTGATAGATTTTAACGGGCTCACTGGCGCCCAGTATAAGGTTGCGTGTAGGTCTTTCTTACTGCCCAGGTGGCTTCCTTTTATGAACAGGTCAAGAGCACTTGGGGACCCCACACACATTAAAGCATGTTTTGCAACTAAGCCCACTAAAACATCCTCAGCTTTCTTGCTATAACATCGTTGTAAGAGATTTATTGCTAATGTTGGATCTTTAGCAAAGGTAGCTTCAACGATATCGCTTGTAAGCTCGTTGCTGTCGGCTCCTTCAATCTTCTCAGTCGGAGTAAGCCAGGTTTGAATCTGCTGGATTTCGCTTGCCAAGAAATAGTTCAGGATCTTGTAATCTTTCCCGCAATGACGTGACATTAGCGAGCTTAATTTGTTGAGCTGAAGGAAAAGATCCCTAGTAACAGATAAATCTGCTTTGATTTTCAGCTCATTTGAGCCGAATGGCCACGCTACTGGTCTTTTAAACCAACTTAGGGCACCGTTTGTGATTTCTTGCGACAAACGGCCCATATACTTGGATCCCTGCTTATAACTTGCGTTTAGTACGAGAGTCGCGAATAACAATAATTCGTGGCGAATCATTCTAGCGAACGGGTGTAGTGAAGCCTTATACAGATTCTTGATACCATAAAGCGCACATTTCGTGAAAATTTTCAATAAAAAGTCACTTTGAAATAGTGTGCCCTCGAAATGGGAAGCAAAAAATTTAATAACATGAAGATGTGGTTGCATAGCTTGGGATGCATTTTTTGCATCTCTGTTGATACCTGCTTTGTCGTAAGGGGAATATTCCATTTTTTGGTATTCTTCGCCCTTTAAGTCATGATCGCGAGAATAAAGACCAATATTGTCATCAATGGAGCGCATCCAGCAATAGCATACTTCAACTAAAAGCAAATGTGCAACTTCGGGCTTCTCAGTTATGATTGTTAACCATACGTTTGTAGCAATCTTTAAAGATGCAGAGGTGAAGACTTCGAACGGGATGTGCACAATATCATATATCAATGACGCTGGTGCACCATTGCCAAGAATTAACAACGCGGTAGCCATATCAAGAAAATCAGTTACGTCTTTAGTTATAATCTTATTTCCTAAGGTCAAATTTTTTCTTATGTTTTGAGTGGAAATACCTATTTGCCTTTTGATATCCTCTGGTGATGATGTAATAGCGGTATCGAAAAGATATTTTGACCTCCAAGAATGTAAAGATATAAATCCAGAAATCGTGTTAGGTTTCTCTGGGCCATAATAAGTAAGCCTTGATAATTCCTTATCTGCAGGTAAAATCAAACCAGCCATATCCATGGCAAATGAGACACCAAATTCAACAGAATTTAGCCTGCTGTACTCACCGAGATCTGATATGTATGATTGCAACAAAATCTTAGTATCCTGGTTGCTTCTATTCAATAGAATTCTTACCCATTCTTTAGCTGACTTGTGCAATCTTGATAGTGTCGTAGCGCGCCAGGACGATGAGCTTGGAACCAATATTGTTGTCTTAGAATGTTTTAATTTAAATTCATACCGTGGTTCAAATTTATGTGCCTCTGAGTCCAAGATACTATCAAATAGGGCTGTTAACATATCTAATAAGGTGTAGAGAGACAAATGATGACATAACGACGATGGAATAGATCTGATAAATATTTCACAGGCATGAAAAGCGGCATCCTGCAAAGTTGGTTCCCTATGAGAAAGGCAAAGTAGCAAGTTATTAAGTTGTTGAGCAATCATTTTGGAGTTGAATATGGCATCGTTACCCTTTTGAATCAACCTAGCATATTTTCTAATCATGGAAACCGACAAAACTGCAATACACTTCTCAATTGAACCGGAAAGAATGGAGGGATCTGAGAAGTACAGTAGAGTCTTCGAACAATCACCTGCCTCGCATCTTATCGTTTCTAGAAGAACGGCAGCCGCTAAAAACATGATTTTAGACGATGAAGTTGTTCTGTACTGAACAATATTGGTATTGAAATATTCGGTTATCTGCTGTTTTTGTTGTTTGATATTTTCGTTAGATGAACCGCGGCGCAAAATTGTATTCATTTCCAATGAAAGCTCCTTGTTATTAGCAGGAAATTCAGAAGCCAGCGGTGGTGAATTATAGGCAATAGTTAATAAGAAAGAAAAATTTCGTTTGACAATAGGCCCGCCCAAGTGGTACCCATGGATGACAAAATTAAACCAGGCGTTCCTAAACTTGTTTGTAGTGACTTCATCCTTATTGATGTCCAATGGCGTATCGCCTGGAACAGGTAGTAGAGCGGCGAGGGGCTCTAAGTAGGTAGCGATTTGATCAGCAACACGGGAAATCTCCGTTTGAGGTCTGTGATGTTCCAATCGTTCTACTTCCCCACTGGCAATGATTGAGTCCAATAGATCATGAAGATACATGAAATATAAATCACTTGAAAAATGCCTGGCCAACAATTCTTTTGATATCACACATTTCGCTTTAATAATATTTTTCAATAGTGCGCTATCATCAATTTTGGTTGCAATAACAGTCCTCGATTTGAAGAACTTTAGTAAAAGCGAAAATTCTGTCAGTGAAGTATTCGGAGCCAGTCTTGCCAAAGAATTCAAAATAACACTGTCTAATTCCTTTGACATAGAATTGACCTTTTGCGTAAGAATAGAGATAGTCAAAGCTGTTATGCTTTGGGTGTTATAGTATGAGGCGATTGTAGTCGTTGCAGCCACACAATTAGATATCAAAGAGGCATGGTATGTCATAGTAGCTCCACTATTGACATCATGGGAGGAAAGTTGACCCACAGTTGTATTTCCGAGCAGAGCACCAGTGCCATCCAAACTGGCAGATGAATTTCGCAAGGGAAAGTAGTCTTTCTCAATATTTTTTCCAGATGTTATTGTTAATTGGCGCTCACGGAGCACCGGGACGGGCGATCCGTCCTCGGAAACAGCTAATAAGTTGTTCATGGAATAAATTGTACTCACAATTGCATCTTCATTTAGAGGGTATAACCCTGTGGTGAATATTTTTGCAACATCATTAACTGTTTCAGTCGTGATATGTGGAGACGCTACCAATAAAGGAAACATACGAATCAGAGTTAATGACAATTTTTCCGTGAAAAAATTCAGTAATGAGGCAGAAGCTACAATTGCTTTTATCAAAGATGGTGTAACGACATCAGATAAGAAAAATTTATCAATAGATTCAGAAACAACGTTTGTAAAACTCTCAAAAAGCTCGCTTTCTGTATCTTCTATAAACGGAATTAAACATAGCGTTTGTAGGTAGTGGGCTCGAGTATCAAAAGAAAATCTTGCACGGTTGTCTGTAGATAGGTCGAGAATATGTGACTCAGAACAAAATTGCAGGGAAATTTTACACATGTCTGTAAAAAACTGTTTATTGCTTCTTACGTTGAAGAAAAAGTCATCAATACACTTCGTATCATCGTTTACATCGGCTACTTCTTGATCAAATTTGTAAAATTGGTATTGTTGATTTAGTAAGAACTCACTCAAGTTGGCGCCGACATGTGAAGTGTTTAACAGATGAGATATTAGCGAAACTTGCAAGCGGGATATTAATTCCAATAAGTAGGCACTGGATAGCTCATTTCCAGCATCATAATATTGGACGATTGAATCGTTGGTAAACGTTGCTGAGGAATTCAAAATCTTATCAACTTCGTTTAGAAATGATCCACGAAGCACAAGTTTCGCTAACTTTTTCCAGGTGAATTTAGTAAGCTCTGTAGAGTTGGGAAACTGGATAAATGCATTAATAAAGCCCACTAATGATAGTAGACCAGATTGTTTAATAGTAAAAATCTTTAATACACGCTCAAAATAAGTTGAAATGATGCCGCCTATATTTTCATAAAGAACGGGATACTGTTCACAAGCTTGAATCATAAACTTAGTCAGCTGGAAAGTTAGCAATTCAATCGGATTTCTCATCTGTTCCAACTTGAATTTCGAGGACAGAACATCTGAAATTCTTTGTCTTGGAGTTTCCAGAAAATAAGGCGCAATTATTTCTTTAAGCATTGTCTCTACCAGATCGAGCGTGGTAGGGATTGCAACACAAAGCGAAGTTAGTACTTCCCATTCACTCAATGTAAGTGGTATAGTATATATCTTTGACGTATTTGTGGAATAAAAAATAGGCAATGTATGAGTTATCAAATCTAATGTTGTACCATTATTGTTTTGATCATTTGGTGCACCCGTCGAAAGTTTAGTTAGTCTTCCAATAGCTTTCGCTCTTAAAGATGAAGAGGCTTTCAATCCTCTGGTAAATCTCATCTGCCTTAAACGAGTGGCGTTTTCGATTGCTGTAGTTATCTTTTTGTGATCTATTTTTTTTCTTGATTTACAATAGTTATTAATGTTGAATATGTTTTTTCCCACAACTCAAACATCTTCGCAGTATTCTTGAAAAAAAAAAAATACTATTAACGTACCTTCATCCCTGCGCGTGCCGTTTGATGATATCAGCCAAAAGGTAAAATGAGATGAAAAAGGCCAATCATTCATAAATGTACTTAGAGACATTAAAGAATCAGTCAGAGAATATAAAACAAGATAATAAAAATGGTACGTAGATGCAACTATATCTTTCCGTTTCTCATTGGCGGTTTTTAGCGATCAAAAATACTAACATAATCTTTTTGGGGGGTGAGAATGTATATGTGTACTGGATATGTATATTCTTGGCTTTATTCAAATAGTTGAAATTACGCCAATTACAAAAGAAAAAGCAAAAAGAAAATGAAAACAGCAGTTCTATTCAGCCTAATTTATCGGCAGCAAGAATTCGTTTGAAAAGGGACCTTGATTCGCTGGACCTCCCACCAACGGTGACTTTGAATGTAATAACATCACCAGACAGTGCGGATAGATCACAATCGCCGAAATTGGAGGTAATTGTTAGGCCTGATGAAGGATATTATAATTATGGATCTATTAATTTCAATTTGGATTTTAACGAAGTTTATCCGATTGAACCTCCAAAAGTTGTATGTTTGAAGAAGATCTTTCATCCAAATATCGATTTAAAGGGGAACGTTTGCCTAAATATTCTTCGAGAAGACTGGTCGCCAGCTCTAGATTTGCAGAGTATTATAACCGGGCTTCTTTTCTTGTTCTTGGAGCCTAATCCCAATGACCCGTTAAACAAGGATGCAGCAAAGTTACTGTGTGAGGGTGAGAAAGAATTTGCTGAAGCTGTGAGATTGACCATGTCTGGAGGTTCAATTGAACATGTCAAATATGATAACATAGTTTCTCCTTGAGTCAAGTTCAGAGTAATTTTCGGTTGATTTGATAATATATAAACAATAAAATTATAGATAATTGTGACATAATAGGCGAGTTGTCGCCTTGGTAACATCTTGCTACCGCCATCTTCTGTTAGTTTACGCCTTATGACCAACATTCCTTATATTCTCGTTCAAACTTTTGTCTCGATATTTTGCAGGTACCTGTAGAACTTAATGTGTTCTATTCAAAATAAGGATAAAATTTCTGGCCAGTAAAGGCAAACAAAACATAAAGATATTAATACGAAAAATTTCTTGAAGAAAACAAAAAATACTTCTTATAATAAAGAAACAGCGAAGCCATGGCTATTGACAAGATAATCAGGAAGGTGAGATACCCTGGATAGAAGACTAAGAGAGAGCAGGAAGTTGAAGAACGCAATCTCAGCTATCGCTAATTCTTACAAAAAATAAAGATATTACAACTATGGAAGAAAAAAATGAATGACTATACTAGTTAGTAATATTTAACAAGATAACGCTTTCTATTTTCTGTAAAAAAAATTCTGTCTCATGCACTTGGAAGCAGCTTCAACATTTCTCTTTTCCAGATGTCACATTTTCCGGACCGGCCGTCATTCGATCACAATTAAAAGAGAAAAATACCAACAAGTGGGTTGATTTACTTTTGTGTTTTCAAAAAGACCAATAGTTCTAACAAAGTAGATGCTTAAAAGTAAGCAAAGTGGAATATAGAGAAACAAAATTAAGTGATAGATTTACTTTACAGAAGAAAAGAGATGAAAATTTTCAATACAATACAATCTGTGCTGTTCGCAGGATTTTTTCTAGAACAGGGAAATTGCCTTGCGTCAAATGGGAGTACTGCATTGATGGGGGAAGTAGATATGCAAACGCCCTTTCCAGAGTGGTTAACAGAATTTACTAATCTTACACAATGGCCTGGAATTGACCCACCTTATATTCCGCTAGATTACATAAATCTTACTGAAGTGCCAGAATTAGATAGGTACTATCCTGGCCAGTGTCCCAAAATTTCTAGAGAGCAGTGCTCATTTGACTGCTATAACTGCATCGATGTTGATGATGTAACTTCGTGTTTCAAACTTTCCCAAACATTTGACGACGGTCCGGCCCCGGCGACAGAGGCATTGCTCAAGAAATTGAGACAAAGAACCACTTTTTTTGTTCTGGGAATAAACACTGTTAATTATCCTGATATATATGAGCATATTTTAGAGAGGGGTCATTTGATTGGTACACACACGTGGTCACATGAATTCTTGCCAAGTTTATCAAACGAAGAAATTGTAGCCCAAATTGAATGGTCAATTTGGGCTATGAATGCCACAGGCAAACATTTCCCCAAGTATTTTAGGCCTCCATACGGTGCAATTGATAATAGGGTTAGAGCTATAGTAAAACAGTTTGGCCTAACGGTTGTCTTGTGGGATCTCGATACTTTTGATTGGAAATTAATCACTAATGATGATTTCAGAACAGAGGAAGAAATACTTATGGACATAAATACTTGGAAGGGAAAACGGAAAGGTTTGATCTTAGAGCACGATGGTGCACGAAGAACAGTTGAGGTTGCTATTAAAATCAACGAACTTATTGGTAGTGACCAATTGACAATTGCAGAATGTATTGGTGATACAGACTACATCGAACGCTACGACTAGAAGTAAGATTTCCGAGAAATAAAGTTTCTCTCTATATATCTTTGATCTCTTATTTAATTATTCAACTCGCAAAAATAAAAAGAATATTTTGTTATTTCAAAAGTAAAAAAGTATGTATTAGAATAGAGGACATATATAAAAATCATATATATCGATGCTTGAATGTATAAGGAAAAGCGTCAAATTATGAACGGTAGGTACTTAGGATGCTGATGTCACATAAAGTCAGAGGGTATAACTTTAAAAAGTAATTTTTTAGAATCTTTTAGCGTCAAAACGTTACACGTACATTTGAACAGTGTTAAGAGTAGATTAATTCAAATTATACTTTTACGTGCTCCGATACAGTCTCTACCTCTTCGTTGTCAGTGCAAATAACAATTGGCTTATCATGAACTGTTCTTGGAGATGGAGAATATCCTTTCAGACTCGTAATATTGATGACGGTAGTTATTCTGCGACATTGAGTAGTACTAGCATCCCTTATAACCGGAATAGTTGTTGATGTAGGTGAACTTTTTGGGACATAACACTTGGCAGTTGTTTGCAAATTTTTTGTGATCATTGATATGTTTCTTAGTGACATTTTTGATGCTATTGTTTTTATAGTGTAATTGCTATGAGTTTATTTTGTTGACAAGTATACTTGGCTGTCTTTTTTATATAATAACGAAAATGTGTAGTGGAAAAGCAGGTGTGTTTTGTCTTATATCTTACAAACTATATAGGCTTATATAGTTTTTTTTCAAAGATTCTTATTACTGCACAAAAAAAAATAAGATCCCAAATTGAACATTAACATTAGTCATATTCAGGGATGGCTCATCACGAATAGCAAACTGAATAATCTTCTTGTCTGCGTTCCTTTTTTTGTGCACCAATGGATGTAGTATGCGCACCTGATGCGCATAATAGATTGCAATTACACTGACTACAACTTACGTATATGCGTTTTATTACTTTTCTATTGCAACGGCCCAAAGGAATTCGATAAAAGAAAGATTAGGCAAGATAAGCCTGAATTTGGCTTTCGGCTGTTATTTTTACTTCCGCTAAATTTTCTTTGTTCTTCCATTGTTTTTTTGCCTTTGTGTTCTCCATTAATCCATCCAATTTTAATGTCGGATTAATGGAACTTTCTATTAACCCATAAATGCCACATAGTACGGCTGTAGCAGTGAAGGTTTACAAAAGGACGGGTAACACATGAGAAACATGCGTCAGGGAACAAACTAGATATTTGATTTTGTGACGCAACGCAAAAATTACTGGCTATTCTTTTATAGTGTTACCAAAATTCCATTTAAAATACTCTCTCTCCTTCAGTAATCCTCTATTATTTATCAAAAACCTACAGTGGGTAAACAAACTGCAACAGAGTTGTTATTATTTCTACGGATCGGCGATTGAAAATGAGAATACAACTAAATACAATTGATTTGCAATGTATTATTGCACTTTCCTGTCTGGGGCAATTTGTTCACGCGGAAGCTAATAGGGAAGATTTAAAGCAGATAGACTTTCAATTTCCTGTATTGGAAAGGGCAGCTACAAAAACGCCTTTTCCGGATTGGCTTAGTGCATTTACCGGGTTAAAAGAATGGCCTGGGTTAGATCCACCTTATATACCTTTAGATTTCATTGATTTCAGTCAAATTCCAGATTATAAGGAATATGATCAAAACCATTGCGACAGTGTTCCAAGGGACTCATGCTCTTTCGATTGCCATCACTGCACCGAACACGATGATGTGTACACATGTTCCAAACTTTCTCAGACATTTGACGATGGTCCTTCTGCTTCCACTACTAAATTATTGGACCGGTTGAAGCATAACTCCACCTTCTTCAATTTAGGTGTCAATATAGTTCAACATCCAGATATCTATCATAGAATGCAAAAGGAGGGACACTTAATCGGCTCACATACCTGGTCTCACGTATATTTGCCAAATGTATCGAATGAAAAAATAATAGCTCAAATTGAATGGTCCATCTGGGCGATGAATGCTACTGGCAACCATACCCCCAAATGGTTCAGACCTCCGTATGGCGGAATAGATAATAGAGTAAGAGCAATAACAAGGCAATTTGGCTTACAAGCCGTCTTATGGGATCACGATACTTTTGATTGGAGCCTCCTTCTCAATGATTCTGTCATAACTGAACAAGAAATTCTTCAAAATGTAATAAACTGGAACAAGTCGGGATCCGGATTAATATTAGAACACGATTCAACGGAAAAAACTGTCGATCTTGCCATTAAAATAAATAAGTTGATAGGTGATGATCAATCAACAGTTTCTCATTGTGTCGGCGGAATTGATTACATAAAAGAATTCTTGTCCTAATTTTCAGGGAATTGAAGAAAATAAGGAAGAATTAATTACAATTTAAAAAGAAATTGCTTTAGTATTTTATATATAGACATGCAGCAACTTCTTGATATATTTCAGGAAGAAAAAAACTGTTTCAATATATACGTATCTTCTGCTTTCAGCTACATTTTTACTTCAGAGACATAACCAGTCTTTTTTCATCAGTACTGTCCAGTTGTAACAACATAGAAATTACAGGAAGTAATTGGTTCCGTTGTTCCTTGTGCTCCAAGAATCCCAACAAAACATTTTTTATATATGCAATTTTTTCATTTTTCTCAGAGTCTAACTCCAATGAACTTGATGATCGTATCTTCTCTAATTTAGTTGGATTAGAGTTATTCGCTGGTGAGGAATCAATATTCGCGTCAGCTAGAGTACCGATAGAACCAGACCTAATAACTCTTCCTGACTTGTCACTGTATTGTCTTTCCTTTAAAGCATTCAATTGAGAGGACAATGAACGATAATTTTTTAGTAATCGATCAAATTTCTTGTTAAGTTCGTTATTTAAATTCAGAAGTTTCTCATTGGCAGACTGTAGCTCAAAATTCTTTTCATCAGCCTTAGACAATGAGAGTTTTAAATTAGATGTGATCTGTTCCAACTGATCGGAATCATCTGAAGTGGCTTGAGTCTTCCGTTTGATGTCATTGTTAACATGTTTCAATGCGTCAACCTCTGATTTTAGTCCCTCTTCACGAAGCTTTAAAGCGTGTATTTCCGATTTCAGCTCAGTTACTGTATGCTTCCACTCTTGTAATTCAGTCGCCTTTCTGGATGTTTGTAAGTCTAATTCTGCTTCCAATTTATTCTTTTCATCCGTTAAATAGGCCAATTTATTCTCCAACTCTTTTTGTTTGCTCGAATCATCTGTCTGACTGTCCGAGACTAACCTTCTCAATGTGTTAGCTTCTCTGGTTTTGTCTTGAACAATATTAGCATATTCATTTAGTTCATCTTCTAAAGATAAAATTTTTTTTGTAGATTCCTTCAACTTGACATTTAGTTCCTCACATTGTCTTTTGATGGAATCTATGTGTTCATTCGAATTACTTTTTACATTTTGCAAGGTATTGTATTTTTCTTGCAAAATATTCAATCTTTCCGATAATTTACCATTTTCTTTCAAATACTCCTCGTAGGAATTAGAATTCTTTGCGATATCATTATGCAGTGTCTCATTTTCCTTTTTTAATAAGTCTAATCTGTTAGAAATTTTAGCATGATCTTTTCTCAGCTGTTCTGTGGATTTTTCAGCCACGTCCTTTTGCTCACTAAATTGTTTAACTTGTTCCTCCAAGTAACTCACAGTTTTTTCCTTTTGTTTATAAGAGGTTCTTAAAGAAGTAAGCTCCTTTGTTATGTTTGATTTTTCGTAGGTAAGTTGAGATATCTCCTCATTTAATTTGGCTACCTTATTCTGCGATGTAATCTGCTCTTTCTCCTTTTCTGTACATAAATTCTTCAGATGCTCTACTTTCTTGCTCAATAACTCTATCTTACTTCTCAACTCAGTATTTTTAGCTTCGTAGGCCTCGATCATCGTTGCATTTTTATGGCGTAAATCATCGAGCTCCAACTTAACGGTTTTCACTTCTTCATTTTGTTTACTCGAAGACTCTTTAATCTCATCTTTTGCGTCCACAAGCTCATTGCCTACAGTCCTCAGCATATCTCTCACCTCCTCTAGCTCCGAATTTTTTTCTTTCAATGATTTCTTGGTATCGATCAACTCGGTGTTAAGGGTTTCCAGCTCCTTTGCCGATTTTTCGAGCTGTGAGTTTTCCAATTCTTTAGCATCTTTTAGTTCTGCTTCTATATCTTCATACTTTTGCTTCCAATCTTCACAATCTTTATATTTTTCTTGTAATTCTTGCAAATTTTCTTTAAGCTTATCATATTCTTCAGTATTGATTGAGTTATCGACCCTTTCCTCTTCACTGATATCACCCGTAGTTATGCCTCCCTTATTTTTCTTTCCCTTGTTTCTATTCTTTTTCCTTCTGTTATTGTTTCCTACATTTTGATGAGATATTGTCTTCGGTAACTCCTTCATTTTTTTTTCCAATTCACTCAGCTTGTGCTCTTTCTCTTTTAAAGTAATATTTAGTTCTGCCAACTCTGAGGACTTTTCCTCCATTATAGTACTTTTCGAAGACAAATTTTGCTCCAATTCGGTTATCTTCATTCGACTGTCCTCGAGAGAATGGTTCTTTATAGCCAATTCTTCCTTCAATTCGGATATAGATACTTCTTCTTTCTGTTTTTTGGCCTCCCTTTCTTCCTTTAGTATATTTTCCAGTGCAACTATTTTTTCTCTCAAACCTGAAACAGTATCATTTTTTTCTTTTTGTACAGTATCCAATTCTATGTTTAAAGCTTCCATTTTTTTTTTTAGATCGTCTATGTCATTTTTATAATTTTGCTCTTTTTTCAAAAATTCCTCTTCTTTATCCTTCAGAGTTTCACTAGAGGCGCTTTCTGGAATTTCTGAGTTCTGCTTAGTTAATCTCTTGATCTCATCATTCAATAGGTTATTTTTGTTGTTTAAATCCTGGAAAAAAGCTGGCAACGTATCCACTGCGTCGTCAATATTAGATATGGGTGTATTTTCCGCTAAAATCTTTTCAACAGCCTCTAACTTCTCTGACTTTAATTTTTCATTTTTGTATGCGGAGAGTAGCAAAGGGTATTTTTGTTCATATTTCTCAAATTTTCTTAATTTAGCTTGTATTTCTTTTGGCAAGCCACTCTTATCATCTTCGATTTGTTGTTCTGACGGGGTAGGGCTCATATCATCGGCTAAGCCCTTCGCTAATTCATCGGTAAGATTCTTACCAATTTGTGACAGCTGTTTGAACATTGAATCAGCAAATGTTTCCCTAAGTTAAAATCACCTCAAATGTAACTCCTGTTGTTTGCTATTTGACGTTTCTGCTACATTTGGTTCTCTTATATTGCTGGATCTGAAAATCCGAACTATAAGAATGCGGGTAATAGCTTTTCATAGAATCACTAATTGATATTTTTTCAGGTAATAAGTTTCCTCTAATCGGGCATTTAAAATCTTGGATCGATAACTTAACTGGGTGTAATAAAATATATAAAGATATAAAATAGATATATATATATAAAACGAACTTTATCAAGAAGAACTGCAAATGAAGCGTACTCTCAAATCCTCGAAAACGAAAAAAACTCCACCAGTACAATATTATCACGAAGAATATTAAGTAAAAGCAGCCATCTTAAATAATAGAGTGTAGCAATCAAACATAAAGCTAAGGTTCTTCTTGATTAGCAAATTGTATAAACTTTTATCGAAATAACCTAGAAGGAGGTTTTTTCTTATTTAGCTTCAAAAAATTGCCATTTTTATCATCTGTAAATTCACTTAGGAATTTTGCAGTTTTTGTACCGCTAGCAGAAGAAGCATGCGTACTGCCTTTGGTGTTTCCTGATCTCGGTTCCACTTGCAGTGATAATTGATACTGCTTTTCAATGTGGGGGACATTTTCCAAAGACGCTTCTATAACGGTCTGAATATCATCCAATCGTTTCAGCTTGTAATGGAATCTTTTAAAGCTTATAATTTCCTCCACTATATTTGCGATTTTAGTCCTCTTGCTGAAGTTTATTATGTTGGTTGAATTGTGAAGAAAATCTGGGTTTCCGACAAACGTAAACGTTAAATCAGATAGGTATACACCAAAAAAGGGAACACATGCAACGTCCGTCACGGATCGCAACAGCTCTCTATACTTCACAAAATTTCTCTTGGAATCCATAAGGTTGTTTAGGTTCTTCAGAAGGTCCTTCGACTCAGTGGAAACTAAATCCCATGTCTTTTTCAGTCGGTAGATTGGGGAGGAATACAAAGCGGACACTATGGCAGTCATTGAAGAAAAATTATTCAACTCTTTACAATGCTGGGCAACGGTAACAAAATATTGCGTTAATTTTGAACGTGTCTTGACATCTGCCTGTTTTACAATGGTATGAGAAACAAAATTAGTTAGCGTATTAGCATTAGCTATAAATTTCGTAATGTTCGGAGAACCACCCATATTACAATACTTGGTACCCCATGCCCTATCCAAGCATTCAAACATAGTGATCCTGAGGTATAAGTCATGTTCAAGTACAGTCAATTGTGTGGCATATGTGTATGGATCAATATCCAAGAGCTTCAATTTCTTCAATCTAAAAAACGCTGAAGAAGCAGAAGATGGTAAAGAAGACGAAGACATGTGTATCGGTGATTTATTGTCACGTTTAGTTGTCTGTACGACTGCCGATACCGAATCTTGTTGCTTAGGATCCACTGGTTCTTTCTCATTCTCATTTATCAGTTTTTCATTTATCTTTTGCAAAAGATCCTCTGCCCCCGGTATTTTCTCCGATACAACCATCTTGGCAAAATTTAGAATCAGTGGTATGCCAGGTTCATAATAATTTCTTGTCCAATACTGCGTCAAAAATGTTCTCATAATGTTGACCACACGGCATTTAATCGGGTTTGACTTTTTTTCTATCCAAATATTGTAATCATCGTAACTCAGCCCTTCAGGAGGATACAAGTTGTACCTGTAAATCAGGGCATAAAAAAACTCTCTTGCGGTTAATATACTTCTGAAAGTTATTAACATTGTAACATTGAAAGCTGCATCAACAAGTTCATGACTGGTTAAATGTTCAATCAGTGCCTCTTTTGTCCCGCCACGAATTTTTCCTCTTGAGTCATAGACAAGACTAGTTTCATAATCTGAAGTTAAAAACCATGGAAGGTTTTTCTCTATGTTCGCAGCTTTGCGTTCAATATAGTCCTCAGATCCTAATTCGTCATCGATGATAGCTTCATCATTTTCTGAATCGTCATCACTATAGTCCTCGGAATAAATATCAAACCATTTTTCTTGCTCACCTTTCAATAGTTCTGCAGTCAAATTATTCTTCATCATTCTTGCTGCGTAGTTCAGCAAATTTTCTCTTTCTTCAATCAATTGATCAACAATAATACACGCAAGATTAGAAATCTCGACATACTTTTCACAAGCATCTTTAAAATCGTCGGAGTTGTTTAAAAATTCAAGGTTATTGAACTCCACATCTTGACTCACCAATACGTGAAATAAGGAGAGTGCCAATTGTTCATTTTTTTTATGGAAGGGGCCCTTGACCAAAGGTGTATTAGAGATATTCTTGAAAGGTTCATGATGTCCGACAGGGAAATTGGACCTCATTGAGGAAAACAAATACGGGTCGTCTAAGGTCGTTTGTTGCGTTGTCATTATTAATCTGATGACGATGTCATGAAAAGCCTGCTTTATATCAAAAAACTCTGTTAGTACTGAGGAGACCGAAGACATGGCGTGAACTAAAAATTCCTCGCTTTCCAAATCCAACAGAAAACTGGGTGTCTTAATCAGGTTTTTCAAATTGATGAAAATTGACAGATCTAAATTCTCCAATATCTCCAATAATAAAACATTCTGATTTATTTGTTCGTATGTGCTTGAATTTATTTCCAAATTCCTAATTCTGCTTTTGGGTTTACTTATAATTTTTAAGTGTTCACCTGTAGCATTATTTAATTTTTCAAAAATTTGCGAGGATTTCTTCTTCATTGTATTCAAAGTGTCTACAGTTAATGGATATTTTTTCTTCCTTTTTGAAACTCTTGCTCTTGAAAAGGTTCTGTTATGAGAAGGACGGTTGAAAGGTGTAAAAACTGAACCAGACGCAGCACTGCTTGCTTTTAAATCAATTTGGGAATTTGTTTCTGAATTAGCGCTATATCCTGACGCAGAGGCAATAGCATCTGCCATCTTTGGTGGAATCCTTGATATTGAGGAATTTTTGGACGACGAAGCGGTCACTTCATTAGATGTGACAGCTTTGTTCTTTGTCGCATTACCAAATTCATCCGTAATAAAAGTCGAAAATGGATTTGTCCAAGAACCACCGCTAAATGAACCTTTAAAAAATCTTGGGAGCAACTGTGGTAAAGTATTATCATCTGAGAAGACTGAGCTCTGCAACACAAAATAAAGTAACTGAACATGCCTTAAGAATTTCGAGAATTCCACATCAACCATTTCGTAAATCGATTTAGCTGACTTAAAATTTTTGTTGGACGGTGAAAAATCTTCCAAAGTAGAATTTTGTATTGAAGTCCTTGGTGTTACGACAGAATTAACACTATTTCTTGGACCTAAGACTGAGAAATTTTCCATATCGTTCTCATTGACTGTACTGAATGATGATCTCATTGGAGTCAATGTGTCCGTTGTACTGGTACTTACATTACGTTTACCGGACAATGGAACTGAAACTAGATCATGTACACTATCTACTTCAATTTTACCATCATCCCCTTCCGTCCTAGAACAATTATTTTCCTGATTATCGTTATCCTTGTCATTCATAGTATCCATTTTTTTTCTGTGAAAAGCTGAATCGAAATATAAATGAGAATTGATACTTATCCTTGACAATGAAGAGATTAGACCTTTGAAAATCTTCTTAATCTCCTTGCTGCAACTTTTGGCTTTAATTTCATGTTGCATTAGCCTGCAGCCTAACTGTGTGAAGACTATTGAATCTGATATCAAATCAAAGTATTTCGTGAAATTGAGACGATTCTTTTTAAGGAACATCTTGTGAGCCGTTTTAGTATAATAAACTGTTAGGTCTTGTAATTCTGTCCACAATTTTATATCTCTTGAATAGTGATAAAAGATGTCACTCTTGGCCAGTATAGAAGAGCGACTTGGGGCAACTACCCTTGATTGAATATTCTGCGTTAAATCTGGAGCAGATAAAGAATTTAATGATGAAGGACCAGCCTCATTGAATTCGTTTTTGTTATTTTCGTTATTATTATCATCATCATTAATACTGTTATTATTTCCATCAGTTTCTTTTGAATCCTGTTTTTCCATTAGAAGGCTTGATCTATTTTGTTCACTTTCCGATTGCTTTGATCTCGTAGAACTGTCCTCAATATTCGCATTTTTCCTCAGATCTCTAGTGTATAGGTTAACAAGATGATCATTGGGTGGGAATTTTGGTTCGCTGTCACAAATGTCATCGGATTCCATAATTGAGTTAGAAATCAAGGGTAATTCTGAACAGTATATATCAAGGTCTTTGTTATAGTATACCAACTTGTAATCGGATGTTTTCGTTATCAGTGGTATGGGGGACCAAGTCGAAGCAATGTTCGAATGTATACCATTAATAATCATTCCTATCTCTTCCAACGGTAATATCTTAATTGTTTCTTCTGCTACTAGTGGGGGACCTGCTTTCTCACCAGAAGTTTGTAAATTTGTTTCATTGTTATTCATAATTGCGTTTGTATTCATCTCAGATGAGCCATCTGCACTCTTTGTCATATCCTGGGATAGACTAGCATTGGAATTAAAGTTCGAAGATTGAGGGGTTATGTGGGAAGCATCGTTTGGCGCTGAAAAGGGAGAATTATTCATCGATACGGTGTTATTGTGGCCGGAACTTGTTTCTGCATTGTGGGCATTTGATAAAGACGCTGATAAAGTAGAACTCCCCCTCCTGCTCTTGCTCGGATTTCTAGGCACATGTAAATATGCACTATTGCCCAAGCTATTTAAGCTGCTGCGCCTTGAGCTCTTACTGGAACTATATTTTTTCATCGGATGACTGTGCTTTCTGAGATGACTGTCTCTTAAAGGTCTACCGAAGTTTTGAGGAAACCAGCCTCTGTTAACTTTCCCATTACTGTCGTCAATAACTAATCCATCCCACCACCCAGATGAGTTTTTGTTAAGTATATAAATGGTTTCCCCTTGTTGTACAGACAAAAGTTGCGAAGAACTGTCTTTTTTAATGGGATAATTAAAGTCATAAGCAGCGACAACTATTCCAATTGGACGAATGCTGGTCAACTCACTTGTCGAGGGGGAAGAAGAAAGAGAAGCTGAGGATGATTCTGTGTTAGTGGTAGTGGAAGTGTTAGATGAAGAGCTGATCGATGGAGTTTGTGAAGCATTGCCTGCCTCCCTTGCAGAACTTGTATTGGGAATAGACGTGTTAGTATCGGACATGATACAACTATCCAATATCCACCTTGTTTTTTCGTTTTATTTTTTAGTATTTATTCGAAGAAAAATGTGGCTCTCTTTATTCAATTTCTTTCCGAAGAAGAAACAGTCTATCTAACTAAAGGAATTGCTTCACGGTGGTCAAGTCACTATAACTGTCTCCGCCGTGTTGGTGATGCAGTTTTCTCTGTAACTTTTGAGCTTATTTTTCTATTTTATTTTTTCCTCCAGGTCTCTGTCAAAGATCCGTCTCCCGCGATGTTTAAAAGTCGTTTTAGCGAATTACATAATAACCTGGAGGTGACTGACGTCGACTATTTTCTGCCCCATAAAGCAACAAAATATTTAACTCATAAAAGCTTCGAAGAATATGTAAGTATAGTAGTATGAATCTAAGTGAAAAAAAGGAATAACAAAACAAAAAAAAGGAAAAGAGATGGATAGCATACGTTATGAAAGTAATAAAACCTTAGAGATAGAGAGAGAGAGAGAGAGATGCACCTTTTCTATTCTCAATAAAAAAAGGAAAGTAAGTGTAAAAAAATTTAAAGGAGGGATATATGACACTCCTAATAAGCAGTCGTTTTTTTTTTTTCTTTTGTTAATTTCATTCTTCATGCTGGGTTTTGGATGATCTAGTGTTTGCACTTAAAATAATTTTTTTTCCTGCATTCTGACATCGCTTTATACATCCTCGAATGCTGTAATTTCAATCCGAACCGTTTCAGCTGCTTTACAAACCAGTTGGTATCTTTGCGAACTTTAAACTGAAAAACTCGGAATGGTTTCATTGACTTGAAACGAAGCTTGCGCAAGTGCAATCTGGATCCCGACCAACATTGTTTTGCTTTTTGGCAAGAATGATCGAAATACCTTTTAATATGTGGAGAAAATTGCCTGTATTTATTATGAAGTAGCACAAAGAGCCTTTTCCAGCGGCGTTTCTGTTCTTTATGCAATACCCTTAAACTTTCTTGAGCGGATTTAAAAGAATTCTTGAGAAATAGGTGTAACTTTATTCTTCCTCCGTTTATTTTGTTAATTCTCTTGTGCCAACCGTCTTTCATTCGAGCTTTTGTTATATACCATAAAATAACCAAGTCTGTTTTGTATCGTCTCCAGCCCATTAGGTCATCATCCTTTAATGGGTATGCAATATGATTGTCGAAGTCGACGTAGTATTTTCCTGAAGGAGCCCACTGACTTAAAGAGTCACTTGATGAATCGTAAGATTTTTTATCAACGAAATCGATATTGCCGTACAACAGCTTCCTTTCATTATTACGTAATGACTGTTGTGATTTAAAACCTGCCAACACATCACCAGTCAGGGAATATTCGAGGGCGAGGTATGAAAAGGTCATGGAAAGCAATGAAGATAGCATGATAACATGCCACATCTTCAATTTAGCCGACTTACCCTCACTTTTATCTATGATATGATCCGATCGTGAGCTAGAATTCCTTATCGTACTATCCTTCAGTTTCGAGCCCTCCATACTTGGCAATACCGTTCCGCCAATATTTGAGCCGGACAAAGTATCAAATGACTCTGAAATAGTGGGAACTCCAGTTTGATCAATATTAACTCCAACATTACTAAATTCATTAGATGTTCTAAAATCGTAAATACGATTCATCTGTGCAGACTCTTCACTGCTAGTGTTCGATAGGACATCTGCATCGAAGTCCTCGTCGTCCTCTCCTGCAAAGGAGCTTTCATGCAAACTATCCAAAGATATTTCTGACTTCGATGACTGTTCTTCCCCTTCTCTCCCTTTACGTAATCTACGTAATCTAACTAAATTCCAATGATCGTCTTCTTCTGACATTTTAGGTCCGACAACTCGATTGTTTTACTAGTCTCTATTATCGTCACTGCGTATTACTCTGCTACTGTGCTTGTTACTTTATACCGGAACAGTAGCTCCTAAACGATTATTCCAAATGAAGAAAAGCGTTTGGCCAGTAACCTGCATAAAACTGAATAACTATAATGATACTCCGACTAATGATATATCCCAATGCCCCATCTCATCTGTGTAGATCAATTTTTATGGCTCGATCCAGGTACCTTGATAAGCAGCTGTCGCGCAAAGGGGTTACCGCAAAATGGATAGATGGACCGGGGGCACACCGGGGTAGGGGGTCCGGAGGGTTGACTGTCAACTCCACCCATACAAGACCGCGCAGAAATCGTCGCAGGACCCCGCCAAACGGCGAAAGCAAATATGCAGCCGTAAAGACCTAACAATAAACCTAATGTGGTCATAGGGCTAATTGATTTTAAATATATGACCTAGCTGACTATTCAAGTTTGCCCTAATTGATGAGTTTTTGAAAAAAAAACAACTTAGGTTTCGCTATCCAAGCTTATGCTATGGGAAGCGTTGGAAAACTTGCATATAGTATGAACAAGAGCGAGATATAAAACTGTAACGGTAGATTGGAAGTACAGAGTAGACAAGCTCGGAAACATGGAAAATAGCATGATGTTTATATCGCGTTCCTTGCGGAGACCCGTTACTGCTTTGAACTGCAATTTACAAAGCGTTAGAACAGTCATATACCTTCATAAGGGTCCGAGAATTAATGGTTTGAGACGAGATCCAGAGTCGTACTTGAGAAATCCTAGCGGGGTACTCTTTACTGAAGTTAACGCAAAAGAGTGTCAAGACAAAGTTAGATCCATACTACAATTGCCCAAGTACGGAATAAATTTATCAAACGAACTGATTTTGCAGTGTTTAACACATAAGTCGTTCGCACACGGGTCAAAGCCATACAACGAAAAACTGAATCTGCTAGGAGCACAGTTTTTGAAACTACAGACGTGCATCCATTCGTTAAAGAATGGCTCGCCGGCCGAAAGTTGCGAGAACGGACAACTTTCTTTGCAGTTCAGCAATCTGGGAACAAAATTCGCTAAGGAATTAACGTCCAAAAACACAGCATGCACATTCGTTAAATTACATAATCTAGGCCCTTTCATATTTTGGAAGATGAGAGACCCAATAAAAGACGGCCACATAAATGGTGAAACCACGATTTTTGCTAGTGTCTTGAACGCATTTATTGGTGCAATTCTGTCAACGAATGGATCTGAAAAAGCAGCTAAATTTATCCAAGGAAGTTTGCTGGATAAAGAAGATCTTCATTCGTTGGTTAACATTGCTAATGAAAATGTAGCATCTGCAAAGGCAAAAATATCCGACAAGGAAAATAAAGCATTTCTGTGAAGATACAAAAAATATAGTTGATGGTTCACTGGCCAAAAATGTATAAAAGAAAAATTTATCTGTAAATAGTGATCGAAATAAAATAAGATAATAACTAAAGAGTATATATGACTTTACTGTACAGATCTATAATTGAAAAATGACGAGAAGTCCTATGAAAGAGTCTGCCTGTTCGCCATCTTCACACATTCAACCAATTCCCTGGTGCGCTTGGTTACTTCCATCAGGATATCTGCTAATTTTTGATAGAATCGTTTCTTACCAAGCTTTGTGGAATCGCATCCATAAGTACACAATTCCGATAACTTTTGCGAGCAATCTGTGAGCCTTTCAATAATTTCTTTACAGTGCTCGCCTAAATTCAGTTTGAAGCATTTTTGGACCATTGCTTTGGTAGCCATATCAATCACAGATTCCAAAATAGGAATAATCTCGATGGAATTTTGACATAATCTCGAAACTGATCTTGCGGACTTGTACAATTTTGATTTAGAGGCTTGAACATCATTCAAAATGCCCTGTGCCATAGGAAGAACAACCATTGATTTACTCTCAACAAATTCGACGAGGTTATTTATGTTAGCGTTGTGCGTGGTTGAGTTGACATCAGAATTATTCAAGTTTTCTTCTGAAGTAGATATTCTTAATCCAAGACCAGAGTTGGGAGCAAATTTCTGCACTTTCTCTCTGAATTTCCTCATTTTGGTCACGGTTGGCGAGTAAAGTACGTCTGCAGCTGGCGGAATATTTGCATACGGCTTCGCCGTTTCAGCCACTGGTTTAGTGATAACTTTCTTCGGAGGTGATGTCTGATAATCCTGCCGAAATTTACCAATTAGCGGCAATGTGTTACCTTGAGGACTTGGACTTCTCGAGTTCGAGACAACTTTCAGAGGCAAACTTTCTCGCGGAGATGGCTCACTCGTAATTCTTGAAGAATTCTTAGTGTTTTTTAACGGCGACACAAACGTTAAGTTTGTTTCTCCAGATGTATTATTTCGTACCTTCCCACTCTCTCGAATAGAAGATTCAGATTTTTCTATGATGGAAATTGATGGCGATGCTACAACCACTGGCATGTCCGATTTTTTCGTAATGGGCTTACCAGAGGATGGAAAACTAACAGCAGTACTACCGCTATCACCCAGAGATAATATATCCTTACCGTTTTTCTCATTTTTCTCTTTTTCAATAATCTTCAACGGTTTCATACCTGCCTCGATATCACTGAGTTCTCCTTCATTGCGTGATATATCATGACGTGAGGTGGATTTGATCTTCACAATCTGAGCAATATTGCAGAACGCAAAAATCACTTCCGAAATAGATGATTGAGCTACAATTCGTGGTATTAGGTCTCCATATGTGAGAAAATATCTTGTTGAAGTGATAGCATGAGATAAAGCACTCTTTAAGTATACTATTTCGTTTTCTAAAGAACTTTGCAGTGAAACTGATGATAGGACAGGTAAGAGATCGCCTATCAACTTTGCTATCTTAATTATAGTCTCAAGCAGAATCGGCAGGCGTGTGGTGGTGGTATCCACAGGATCAATTCGATGGAGCGTGTTTTGAAAATAAAGTGTAAATTGAGTTTTTAATTCTCGGAAGACTTCAATGGATATAATACCATTCACGCTCATAAAATCATCGTTTATTTTGAAGGATTCAAATAATGAGTCATTTAAATAGAAATTTAGATCACCCTCGTCTAACCCATTGTTATGCGTCCCCATATCCAAATGATGTAAGTTTCTCCTTTCAATTTCCGTGAAAATATCAAGAATCAATTTATGGAACTTCGCATCCTTCAATCGAGACAGTTTAGATTGTGCTTTACCTCTTTTCAGATCAAGATCATTTAGTGGTGCATCCGCACCCGAATCTGTCAATCTTTTCATCAATTCATCGTTGACATCAGTCGTCAGTTGCCAAAGTTGTACATTCGACAATTTTGTCAGGTCTTTATTTCTATTGTGGCGGTTTTGGTTCCTTCTTCTATCATCTTCTGGTACAGAGGCCTCTATAATTCTTTTGAAATTCTTATAATCCGATATAAGGTCTATGATTTGATCATTCGTTAATTCTGAGCTAATCATTCTTTTTATTTCGTTATGGCCACATTATGATATTCTTTTACTTTACTGTTTTAATTTTATATTCTGCGATTCAAATCATAACAGATATTTAGTTGAATAAATCTGTTTTTCTTCATTTCCATTTTTTTCTATTTACCCTTCTTCTTTTTGTTTTACGCGTCTCGCGTTTTATATATTAATAGTAATAATATTTAATAGTGTATGTTTGAAATTTTTATATGTCTTTATTTCGCTAACGTAAAAATCCCTTCTTCTTTGTAGGGACGGGGGAGTGGTTAACATTGGGAGAAGCACTATTTATTGAAAGTTCTAGCTGTTTTTTCTTGTCCTCCAAAGCTTTTAATTGTTTAGTTAATTTTTCCTTCATTTCTTTATGTCTAGCAAACAATTCAGTTTCTGATTTTTGTAGTTTTTTCTCCTTTTCGGAAACTTTTTGTTGGAAAACTGTTTTCATTTCAATTTCTAGTTTGGCTAATTTTGCCTCATGTAAAGTTTTTTCTTCTTGTTGTTTAGATATTGGATCGAACTCTTTGAAAACTGAATTATCTTGCTTAATACCAAGTTTTGCCAATTTAGAAGACCTGTAGTTTTCGTACAGTATCTTGCTTGTCCTTTCCTTTAATTCCTCCATGAATTGCTTGATCAATAAATTTTTCAAAAGGTTGAAATCAGAGTGGTTGTCATTGTCCACTTCGATCACCCCCCATGGATAGGAACGGCCTCTCACTTGATTACCACTGTAGTTCTCTACAATATCGTTGGAACCAATAACAGCATAAGGTAAACTACTAAATAGTCTTTCGGATAAGTGGCTATTTTCTGCATCATCGTTGGAATAAATTGGAGGCTTGAACAGTTCGATATTAGATTGAATTAACTGGTTCATAATGGTCTTCTTGAAACTTAAGATCTCTTCATCAGTTAAGATGTCAGATTTAGCAATGACAGGAATCAAGTTACATTTTTCATATACAGATTGCATGAACTTCAGGTCCAGGGGCTTTAAGTAATGTCCTGTAGGTTCAATGAAATAAAGACATGCATGGATTCTTTTATCGTTTATTGAATGCCTGTTGATTTTGTTCTCCGCATCCAAGTATTGATCAAAACGAGAGTCAATCTCCTTAATGATCGGGTCCCATGATTTTTGATCATTATTCAAAAAATCACCAAATCCTTCAGTATCGATCACGTTCAAATTCAGTTTAACACCATTTTCTTCAATAACCGACTCATATGACTTAATTTTGACCTTGTGCCTTTGTTCTTGTGATTGGTTCTCGTGACCCTCGCCCTGACCCTCCTCTTCTTCCTGATCATTTGAAAGTTCCTCCTCGTAATCTTTCACTAAATTGGCCTCAATATCATCATTATTAAATAAAGTTTTCATTAAAGTTGTTTTACCAATACCATCAGGGCCGACACATAGGAGATTGAAACTGAATCCGTTCTTTATGGACCTTCTGTGCCATTGCTTGGGCAAATTAGCAAACCCTACATAACCATTGATTTGACGACGAATGAACTTAATCTCCGGTTGGTCAGGCAGAACTTGACCCTTTTCGCTCTGAGAGGAGGTGATGCCCATACCGAGGCCGGGTTCCACCTTTACATCGGATTCAGCTGCCTCAAATCTCTCGCTGTCGTCATTTTGCGTACCGTTCGTGTACTGCGAGTCCACTCCATCATGATCCTGCGACTCTTGTTTGATCTGAACATCATTGAATTGATCATGCTGACGCTCTTCTTGTTCCGGGTCCTGCTTAATGGACACTTGTTCCTCCTTTAAACTCATGGCAACGTATTATAGGCCGATGTAATCGTTCAGTTGTCGTGTGATCCTGGATTTGATATTTCTTGATCTGCTTTCCTCGAGAGATTTTAACTTAATACACAGAACAACACAAAACGCAATTCCTAAAACCGAGACAAAAAATGGCAAAAAATGGGAAGCGAAAACACGCCCCCACCATATCATTACACACGTAGATCATAGAAGACGAAAATACTAAATTAGCCGCCCAGGTGGTTCCTTTTTACGAAAGTAAGGAAGGGGAAATCTAGAGGTGCTGCTATATATGTTTGCAAGGTGCGAGAATATTCTGTCACAGTTATCAAGCAGCAAGTTATATAAAGTCGTTTCTCACAGCTTCTTGCACTCCCTTGCGGTGCCTTTCCTGCACCACTAGTGTAACTGCTGATGTCTTCCATTTGATGTCAGAATCGATTTCTTGTTACGCCACGAACAGTTAATATATAGAATTAAAGGAGTGATCTTGCACAACTACAAGATAACAATAGATTAACAGCCAATATTACCGTCGCCGCTGCCCGCTTCGCGGAGAAACAGCGAAAAACAACGAAGATCGTTCTCGAAAAAGCCCAAAAGCTGGGTATAACGCAACAAAATAATCATAGATTTGACAATTGTGCTCCCCATCTTGCTTTGAAAATACCATTATAAATGAACTCTGAACAGCTGCTGCATAACTATGTTTCGGATTCGCTACTCACTACTCTGATAAGTTTTCAAGAGTTCAAGCAGCAACTACAGTCGTACACGAGCGACGAGCAACAACTGCAACATTGGTACGAATTGCTTCAGGCCAGGGATGCGCGAGTGACCTCTGAGTTAGAAGCACGAATCAAGCAGTTTTTCATAACGTTGCGCTCTAGATTACTGCGATTTCTGGAAAGCGAGCAGCTATCACACTCCCTTAGCCTCGAGACACTGATCGACGCGCTGTACAAGATTAATGACCTGTTGCAACAGCGTTTGCAGATTCTGGATGATGCTATTCAGGAAAAGACCTCGGAACTAGCAGAATTTGAAAATATGGTTCGCTCACCGAGTGCAGGAGACAATGCCATTCCTGGCCTATTACAAATTATACAATCTTATATTAATCTATTAGAGGAAAACTAGCAGCAGACATCCCGGTCAACCTGCCCCACAGGATATTCCTCGCCGATCCATTGAAAGGCTTCGTATGTTGAGTTTAGCTGTTTGTTATCGTTCATGCAGTACCCGTCACCACTCGTTAATTTTAAGCTCCCGGTGCGCTGCATCTCTGTAAGGAAGACCACTCGTCTCACACGAGAATGGATCAGGGCCATGGAGCACATTGAGCACGGCTCATGGGTCAAATAGACGTCGTAATCAAGACACAGATAAGAGTTTGCGTCTTCGTCTACACCCTCCCTGAGTCTTTCGCCTACCGCGCGGATGCCCACCATTACACTGTGGTCGATGGGTAGCGAATTTTCGCAGTTTCTGCCATCTTCTGCCACCACTTTGTCCTTCTTTCTTGATGGGTCAACAAAGACGCTCACCATTGGAAACTGTTTTCCTGCCGTTGCCATCTTCACAGACAACGTCGACGCACGCGATAGCTCATTTCGTACTTCCTGCATGTCTATTTTATAGTCGTTCAATATTTGATCATTGGGGTTGCCGTTCCAAATCAACGGCCAGTACTTCACAGACCAGGCATTGTTCAGTTCCTTTGTGCTGGGCGCAAACTCAGGCACTTCGATCTCATCACTCAGTTCATACTTTTTCGTTCCAACCCAAATGTTCTTCAATTTATTGTTTATTTCGCCTTCGTCGCAAATATACTCTTTCGAGCACAACACCACTTCCAAAGTGGAGGTCTCGATGTTCTTGCGGATCCTTTTCAAATGTCTCAATGAAATAGGGTCATTTTTCTGAAAATCGTTTCGAATTAGCCTACTTTACTAGTTAGTTTACTTCCATGAATACAAAGCAAATATCATATACATACTCTATTACTTTCTTCGAGTCTCTTGGATCTATTCTTATACTCCATACATTGACTGCACTTATATATGTTTGAAAGTTAGTTAATTGATCCTGATTGCTGTTAGATCTCATAGATACATACTTAGTTTGGGCGTATTTACATCTTTGAAATTTCTAATTTGCAGAAGCCGATTTTCTATTATCCCGTTCTGATAATCGATTTTTAGCGGATTATTAACTTTCTTAACCATAACTAACACGCCCTCATGAATATTATCCTTCTGAGGTTTGAATAATATATACCTTTAGATGAGCTATTGGTGATTCGCATTTAGGAATGAAAAAAAGTAAAGCATGGCAATGAATGACACAAGTGAAATAAAAAAGTGAAAAATTAAAAAAAAAAAAAAAAAAAAACTGATTTATACTCATGAAAATCTTATTCGAGTTCATTCAAGACAAGCTTGACATTGATCTACAGACCAACAGTACTTACAAAGAAAATTTAAAATGTGGTCACTTCAATGGCCTCGATGAAATTCTAACTACGTGTTTCGCACTACCAAATTCAAGAAAAATAGCATTACCATGCCTTCCTGGTGACTTAAGCCACAAAGCAGTCATTGATCACTGCATCATTTACCTGTTGACGGGCGAATTATATAACAACGTACTAACATTTGGCTATAAAATAGCTAGAAATGAAGATGTCAACAATAGTCTTTTTTGCCATTCTGCAAATGTTAACGTTACGTTACTGAAAGGCGCTGCTTGGAAAATGTTCCACAGTTTGGTCGGTACATACGCATTCGTTGATTTATTGATCAATTATACAGTAATTCAATTTAATGGGCAGTTTTTCACTCAAATCGTGGGTAACAGATGTAACGAACCTCATCTGCCGCCCAAATGGGCTCAACGATCATCCTCATCATCCGCAACTGCTGCGCAAATCAAACAACTTACAGAACCAGTGACAAATAAACAATTCTTACACAAGCTCAATATAAATTCCTCTTCTTTTTTTCCTTATAGCAAGATCCTTCCTTCATCATCATCTATCAAAAAGCTAACTGACTTGAGAGAAGCTATTTTTCCCACAAATTTGGTTAAAATTCCTCAGAGACTAAAAATACGAATGAATTTGACGCTGCAAAAGCTATTAAAGAGACATAAGCGTTTGAATTACGTTTCTATTTTGAATAGTATTTGCCCACCATTGGAAGGGACCGTATTGGACTTGTCGCATTTGAGTAGACAATCACCAAAGGAACGAGTCTTGAAATTTATCATTGTTATTTTACAGAAATTATTACCCCAAGAAATGTTTGGCTCAAAGAAAAATAAAGGAAAAATTATCAAGAATCTAAATCTTTTATTAAGTTTACCCTTAAATGGCTATTTACCATTTGATAGTTTGTTGAAAAAGTTAAGATTAAAGGATTTTCGGTGGTTGTTCATTTCTGATATTTGGTTCACCAAGCACAATTTTGAAAACTTGAATCAATTGGCGATTTGTTTCATTTCCTGGCTATTTAGACAACTAATTCCCAAAATTATACAGACTTTTTTTTACTGCACCGAAATATCTTCTACAGTGACAATTGTTTACTTTAGACATGATACTTGGAATAAACTTATCACCCCTTTTATCGTAGAATATTTTAAGACGTACTTAGTCGAAAACAACGTATGTAGAAACCATAATAGTTACACGTTGTCCAATTTCAATCATAGCAAAATGAGGATTATACCAAAAAAAAGTAATAATGAGTTCAGGATTATTGCCATCCCATGCAGAGGGGCAGACGAAGAAGAATTCACAATTTATAAGGAGAATCACAAAAATGCTATCCAGCCCACTCAAAAAATTTTAGAATACCTAAGAAACAAAAGGCCGACTAGTTTTACTAAAATATATTCTCCAACGCAAATAGCTGACCGTATCAAAGAATTTAAGCAGAGACTTTTAAAGAAATTTAATAATGCCTTACCAGAGCTTTATTTCATGAAATTTGATGTCAAATCTTGCTATGATTCCATACCAAGGATGGAATGTATGAGGATACTCAAGGATGCGCTAAAAAATGAAAATGGGTTTTTCGTTAGATCTCAATATTTCTTCAATACCAATACAGGTGTATTGAAGTTATTTAATGTTGTTAACGCTAGCAGAGTACCAAAACCTTATGAGCTATACATAGATAATGTGAGGACGGTTCATTTATCAAATCAGGATGTTATAAACGTTGTAGAGATGGAAATATTTAAAACAGCTTTGTGGGTTGAAGATAAGTGCTACATTAGAGAAGATGGTCTTTTTCAGGGCTCTAGTTTATCTGCTCCGATCGTTGATTTGGTGTATGACGATCTTCTGGAGTTTTATAGCGAGTTTAAAGCCAGTCCTAGCCAGGACACATTAATTTTAAAACTGGCTGACGATTTCCTTATAATATCAACAGACCGACAGCAAGTGATCAATATCAAAAAGCTTGCCATGGGCGGATTTCAGAAATATAATGCGAAAGCCAATAGAGACAAAATTTTAGCCGTAAGCTCCCAATCAGATGATGATACGGTTATTCAATTTTGTGCAATGCACATATTTGTTAAAGAATTGGAAGTTTGGAAACATTCAAGCACAATGAATAATTTCCATATCCGTTCGAAATCTAGTAAAGGGATATTTCGAAGTTTAATAGCGCTGTTTAACACTAGAATCTCCTATAAAACAATTGACACAAATTTAAATTCAACAAACACCGTTCTCATGCAAATTGATCATGTTGTAAAGAACATTTCGGAATGTTATAAATCTGCTTTTAAGGATCTATCAATTAATGTTACGCAAAATATGCAATTTCATTCGTTCTTACAACGCATCATTGAAATGACAGTCAGCGGTTGTCCAATTACGAAATGTGATCCTTTAATCGAGTATGAGGTACGATTCACCATATTGAATGGATTTTTGGAAAGCCTATCTTCAAACACATCAAAATTTAAAGATAATATCATTCTTTTGAGAAAGGAAATTCAACACTTGCAAGCATATATATATATATACATATAGTTAACTAGTACTAATAATACATGAAATACTGACAGCTCATGATGCTGATAAGGAAAATATTGCCGCAAACTTTGTAATAAGCCAAAAGCACTAATCTCTTTTCCGTTAGCTTTCATAAAATTAATGTATTTAAGTAAACCCCGGCCCAAAATATGCTCTCAAATTTGCTTCATCCTTCTGCTTTCTTATCCTTTCTACTTCTTCAAAGCCTCCCGATTTTTTCAGGTTTGAATTACCCACAAAATTTTCCAGTTCATCATCAAATTCATTACTAGCTTTAAGTTTTCTTTCCATCTCCCACATCTTCTCAGCCTTGTCAATAGCTTCGACCCTACTATCGTGGTCAGGGTTTAAAGATTGGACGGCCACCATAACTTGCTCCCTTACCTGATTAAATGTGCCCGGTCTCATAATAGGCAAAATAGGATTACTTTTTGATCTCGAAGGGTTTTTTTCTTGTTCTTCACAACATAACTTAATAAGATCGAAAGTTTCTAATGCCTTACCCAAGTCTTCCTTCAAATCTAAAATCAACTCTTCCTGCAACGTGAGAAACTGTTGTTCTTCACAGACCTTATCGAGCTCAGCTTCCCAAGTTTTTTTCCAATGTGGTTTTTCAGTATCAATAAACTCCTGTAGTTTAAGTACATCTGCTTGGGCATTTTCTAAATCCTTGGATACGGTTTCTAGCTTCTTTTTGGCGGGCTGAGACCTACGCTCAGCAACGTCTTTCCTCATAATTTCGATTACATCTTGCAAATCATCTACTTTACTTAGCAGAGTATCGGATAAATCACCGAGTTCGGTCTGTGATTTTTCCATGTACATTCTGTTGGAAGAGTTTTTGGCAGAAAATGATAAAGACTTAAAGTTATCGACCTTTCGTAAAATGTTGAAAATAGTCTCATTAATATTTGACCTATTAATATTATGCACTTGTTTTATTTTCCCCAATTCGTACTGAATATCTTTGATCGTTTTATCATCATCTTTCTTGTTTTGCCCCACAAGATCGTGTTTGTTAGCTTCAAGGCCAGGTTGTGGTAAAACTTCCGTTTGCTTGCCGCTAATTGCAGAACCAAAACTCATTTCTTTTAAATGTCTTATTATATCATTCTGACTATTCGATATCTCTATCTTAACTGTGTCAATGAATTCCTTGATCGTATTATTTGAATTCTCTTCGAGCTTTAGCTCGATAACAAACCCTTCTTTAATATCGAGAAGATTTAGTTCCTCTAATTCATAGAATACTCCATATTGAGGATCCATAATATATATGTCTGGGAAGGAATTTGCGCCAGGAGAATACGCAAAGCGCTCAATAAATAGGAGCCTTAATGCGTTTTTTGTAGTAGGCAGTTGCACATGACACTTCTTTGTTTTGTCTCCTATCCTTAAAAATACTGGACAAGTTCCATTCATGGCTTTATCTGGCGAAATTGTAACAACGCTTGATAATCTTCGTGGAGATGCACGAACATTCTCAATAGGCAATGGCGTTTTCGCCAATGGACTCGCCTTTGATACATCGTCAATGCTTTTACCCTTATTTTCAGCTGAATTAATGTTTCTATCATCATCATTGTTGTTATTTCCGTATAACTTTGACTTTCTTACGGTTTCCTCTAGATGCAACATCGAGGGTGAAGGTGTTATCATGAGGCCGGCAGCCGCAGCAGCTTCTGTTGTAGACTGATTAGTCAATTTAGCCATATGGTAGGCAGAGTATCTCTTTGAGGCTCTCCTTTGTAAATTAGTTCCCTTCTTCAATTGTGAAAGTGCATCATCATCATCAGATGCGTTTGGAGCATTGTTAGATTTAAGGTTTTGTTTAATATTAGTTCTTGGTTTTGTCAATGTTGCCTCTGCTGACTGAGCAGAGGGTGTTCCCGTAGAAGTAGAATTCACTTTTTCCCCATAGCTGTTTTCGACTGAATCGCTTTGCCTCTGATCACGTACAATACTGCTTTTTCTGCTACTTAATGGAGTCCCCTCACGGGTCCCTTCACTACCCAATGAAAGGTTACTAGTAAAGGAAGGGTTTTGTTGATGATGTGATTTTACACTTATCCGATGCTCTTGCTGCATATTCTTCAAAATTGCTTGTTTAACCTTTAGTTTGTCTAAAAGTGTCACTATAATCTCTCTGATTTTTGGCAGATGTTTATTTAAAGTTTCATCAGATGGTGGTTCCCTCAATGTCACTTCCAATACACGTCTTAAAGCCATTGGCACATCACCAACATCTGACATGTCAACTTTCGCATGCATGAAGAATTTCGATACGACTTTGAAGTCATTGCCCAACTGAACGTATGCATCAGATACTAATCTTCCAGAGGTTGTCCCCTTAGACCATTGTGTTAAGACCTGGAGGAGGTGCTTGGTGGACATCAGCAACTTTGTTACTGTCGTTTCAATACTACTACTGCTAGAAGCAGTTCTTTTAATCTTTGGGGTGCCATACGTAGGGTCATCCACGGCCATCTTCATCTAATTTTAAAATAATACGAGGATTACTACACCAATTTGGCAGCCAGCTTCTACTCTTTTTCCCTTTTCTTGGGTTTGTTTTGATGCCATTATCTCAAGAATGCATAATAGTAGGATAAAATTCGTTCAGCTCGGCTAGCGAGATATCTTCAAAGAGTAAAGCGCATCTGCGTGTAAAATTAAATTCAAGAAGTGAAAAGTCGAATAAAAGATAGGATTGTAGATTTGAAGTTTAGTGGTAGCGTCAGCAGATAAGCTTATGGATGTTGATGAACCGAATCCTATTGTGATATCAGATTCTGAGGCCACTGATGAGGAAATTAGTATCATATACGAACCCGAATTCAATGAAAATTATTTATGGGCAGAGGAAAACGTCCAAGAAGCAAGCAGATCACAGAAAATTGTCACTGAGAGGTTGAGCCTGGATTCCACTGCTGGAGAATCTTGTACTCCTTCCGTAGTAACTGATACACAAGTTACTACGGGGCTTCGGTGGTCTTTGAGGAAGAGGAAGGCTATTCAAAAGATGCCATACAGTTTAGAACGCATAAAGCATAGGCAGTTGCTAGAGGGCTATGATATCTCTAGTTTTGACAGCATTTCGAATCAGTTGACCTTACCGAAGAACGCTTCTACAGTGATTCACTCAAATGATATTTTACTTACAAAGAGAACTGGTAAACCCTTAGATGAGCAGAAAGATGTTACAATCGACTCCATTAAACCCGAAAACAGCTCGGTTCAATCTCAAAGATATGATAGTGATGAAGAAATACCAAAGAAAAGGCATCGTACTTTTAAAGACCTCGACCAGGATATAGTATTTCAATCAGGTGATTCTACGGAAGATGAACAAGACTTGGCTAGTACAAATTTACAGAATACTCAAAATGACGAAGTAATATTTAGAGGAAGAGTATTGAATGTAAGAACTGGTTACCGTGGGGTCCTGCCAAGAGTTGCTTGGGAAAAGTCGTTGCAAAAGCAGCAGTCTTCAAAAGTCACGAAAAGAAAAACTCAATTATTGAACCATAAGGGTGTGGCTAAGAGGAAAATGAACAGAAGCGCCCATATTGAAGATGAAGAACAGAACTTATTGAACGATCTTATTGCACCTGATGACGAACTGGATATCGAGGAAAACGCCCCTCCAGATATATACTTAGGAAATCTTCCAGAGGATCGTGAGGCTAACGAAAAGGAATTAAAGGAATTGCAAGAATATTATGAGAGCAAGTATAGTGAAGACGCACAATCGGCTGGAACTTCTGGTTTTAATTTAAATGAGGAATACCGCAATGAACCAGTGTATGAGCTGGAATATGACGGACCGGGGAGCTGCATATCACATGTGTCTTATAAAGACCAGCCTATTATTTATTTGAATTCACGGCATTCAGATAGCGGATTTAGTGAGCAATACAATATATCTGCCGAAGATAATCAAAGTGTAATTTCCCTAGATGCTGCTGAAGAGCATAACGATGGTATAATTGACAAGATGTTGGTTAAACCTAAAAGAATTAAAGCAACCAATGATGCCAACTTTTTGAATACAAAAAGTAAGAGAGTGAGAAGATATAAGTACAAATATCGAAATTCTTGTCTGGCCCCAAGTACAAAAGCTATCAAAGTCGGAAAACGGTCAGCGCATAAATCTCATTTGGCAGCTAATAATCCAGTTTCATTTGTTTCTAAGAAGAATCATGTAATTGATGATTATTTTTTTGAAGAATTAGAATCTCAATCCCTAGAACAGGATGACAGCTCTTCTCTCAAGCCACAGAAAAAAAGAAGGAAGAAGAAAGCACCTATATACTCAAGTTTCTCCGCTGATCTTGAATCGAGACGAAAACCAGTTTTCAATACTGTTGTAGAGGTTCCCACGAACCGATACGCTTTCACAAAGCCAAATGTACGTAATAGGGACAGCATTAATCATGACATGGAATTTGAGGAAGAAGACTCCAATCAAGAGCTTGGACCAATAATGGTCGTACTTGACTCAATTTTACTAAAAAAACCTTTTGAGCCACCTAATTTCTTCAAGATCCAGTTGTCAGACAAGAGTTTCTTGCTATCAAAATTGAATCCTGCAGATATAGCTACATCATTACAGAAAATATTCAGAGTAATCATTGATAAAGGTATCACTGATACTGAACTAGTTCACTTTAACGAAAGCCTTATTGCTTTTTTGGTGCACCTTGACATGCCTGAACTATTCGACTTAATAGGTGAATTTCATCGTGAATTTAGATCGAAGGTCAATAGCTTGAGGAAAAAAGCTAAACCAATCCATTTTTTTCAAATTGCGGCATGCCAATTAATGTTTCTAGAAATATCAAGATATAACAAAATTTCAGCCGCTGCAAAATTCGACATGGATGTCAAACTCTTAGATCATATTGTCTCTTTCTTCAAATTACTTTCTGTCTGTTATGATTCTGTTATGAAAAATCCAATGCAATATCTGTACACAAGTTATTATATTCTCTCTGCTGTCGTTGATGTCATACATAAAAAGGAAGCTTTGTGGGATTTATTTCAAAAGCACCCCTTTTCGCCTCATATTTCACTGTTGCTGGTCAACATATTTCCTACGAAAGTCTGCCGCTGGCAGGTTTTGAGATTAGATTCTGAATTCCAACCCTTGAGTTCGGCATTTCGGTTCATCAATTATTGCATTGAGACTTGTAATTGGAATGTTACAAATTCTTTGATTCTTTCTCTCGATCGCATATTCAAACGGAGAAGATTTTCGGACTTTGAAGAAGAGTCTGATTTGTCACAAAACAATAAGATAATTTATCCTCCAACGAATCAGCTTACGAGTCGATTAATGTTTAACAGATATTTGCATCTACTGACGTTGTGTGAATTGTCTAGTTCTGATACACAACGTGTGATACCGATGGGTGATATTTCTATGAATGATTCTCTATCTGTTTTGAAGAACCGCCTCAACCTACTAATTGTTCTAGCTACACGTTTTGATTTAAACTTAGAGAAGCGCTTCCAAGAGCTAACACGACCATTATATAGTAAGGAATATTTAAACTTGCATACACAGAACACAGTCAGGACGATAACAACATTGATCATGCAGGCCAGTCTTTCATTCCTGGAAATCAGTCGAATCAAAAATCATCCATTCAGTGGAAAGTTTATTGCGTCATTATTTGATAAACTAGTACTTCAACAACCTTCCATATCGGGAGTAACAGAAAATTTTTTGAAAGAATTCACAAATTTAGTCTCCAAAATGAAAAGAAAAAGCGTGAGTATGCTCAAATTTCTGTATCCTTCACTGGTGGCCATGTCTCAAGAAAATATATTCGAGTCGTCTTTTTTTTTATTATTACAGGTATATTTGAAGAGCTTAGATGTGCTGGGTCCAACTTGGGTGCAAAATTATCTCTTTCAGTTTATAAAGAGCAAGGCTCAAGAAAATGAAAGATGGATAGAATGCTATTGTCAGATCGGAAAATTCCTCGTAGATTCTGGTATATTTACCTGGTGGACTTTCTTTACCTATAACGGCTTAGATGCTGCATTACACTTTCAGCTTGCATTTCACTCCCTTATTATCGATTTCTGTGATACAGACTCTTTTGAATTACTGAAAAAACCGCTTTATTCCATTGCTTCTGATTTGCTGCTCATTTCCAAAGATGACGCTTTCTATCACTTTCTTTCCAATCTGTTGAAGAGGGCACATATCATAGTAGCAGATTTGAAACCTGTTTCCGATGAGAATGAACTCCTGCGATTGGCTTATATTTTTTCTAAAGCATTGAAAAAAAATGCATATCAAGATCTATTAGCTGTTTTCTTATCTCTGGCGAAAAAATATTACGATGAAGGGGACATCAGTAGAAATTTCTTGGCAAAATATCTCGAATTTCTTAACAAAAATTGCTTGACTGAGCTAAGAAATAATCAACTCTTCATCAGTCTAAGAAGGGAACTTGGTATTTCAAGTGATGAAGACGAAAAATGTGCGTTCTGGGACTCATTCAATGAAGCAGGTGATATACTTTCCAAAGCTGCATTTGTTGAAACCGGTATTGTTCAAGCCTGTTGCACTGGGAATGAAATTGATGGATATCTTGACAATTTAAGCACTTTATTCACCTCCACCATGTTAGAGAGCCCTTTTGCATTTTTTTCTGACCTGGTGATAGCACACATATTTGAGAACAGACCTTTTTTCGACGTGAATATCAAGAATTTTCTTCTATCTCACTTCATAGACCTTTTCAACAAGGTTTTAAAAATGAAATTCGAGCAGGTATCTCCTGATGAATTTGCTGAACTTTGCAAAGTATACAGGGCGTTATGTATTGAGTGCGCAACAGACGACACCTTTAATAGTAATAGTGATTTGATCGCCGCAAAAGATGCGTTTTTGGTATCTGTGTTGAGAATCGCAGATGGGTTTTGGGAGCATGACAAACTTTTGCAGCTAAGGATGCTTGATAGTAATATGAACATACCTAATCAGATTCCTCATACTACTTTGCAAAGTTCGCTATCTGCGATTGTAATAAAGATAATAGAAAGTAATATAGGAAAAATTGAGGCGTCTGAACCTTTCAAAACCTTCAAGAATACGTAAATTATACACATGTAATATAAGCATATTTAAAAATTCTCCGTAATATATGTCATATATGTCAAATTGCGAATTAGTCCAAATAGAAACAAGATCTATCAGTGTTGGTGATAAACATTTTGTATTCTTTTGGTAACGTGTATCTCAAAGAAGTGCATGACTTTTTTTACGTTCTCTTTAGTCTTGATTTAGTTGCTTCTGCGTTTGTTAAATTTTTTGTCCTTCCCGTTTGATTAATAATACTTATAATAATACAATTCTGTAACAAGAAAAGCAAAGTTACTACATTCTCATTGTGGTTTCTAAGTCATCTAATCTTCTCCTGCCCCTTCTAGATAATCTATCAGTTTCTCTTTTCAATCTTCTTAAGTTTCTTTCTTTTTCAATTTCTCTCTTTTGTATTTCTTCTTTTGTTAATATTTCCACCCTTGGGCACCAATTGGAGCCCAGTTCATCAATATCCAGCCTTATACCAGATAAGTACCCAAATGCGGCATCGTTTGGGACATGGTCCTGAATCAAGTGGCCATCTACCCAGTCCTTCTTTATCTTCAAGATAGTTTCATGAAGCGATTGAGATATTAAGGGGATGAACTCTCTTGTTAAGCCAAGGTCCTGTACAATGGATGTAGCAAATCTTTCTGGAGTAAGTGATTTGTCGTTCAAGTTCCACTGGAAGTTATCTTCAAAAAATCTGTCTTGTAAGTTGCAGGTTAGGTTGATTATCACGTGGAGGTCAGACATTATCTCAGTGGCTGCAATATTTTCGAGGTCTTTCAACTGCTCTTTTATTATATTCGCAATTTGAGTTTGTAAGGTAGCGGAAGTCATATCAAGATCTTTACAGTATATAGAGGCAAATTCCTCCGGAGATACGGAGTCGTCATTGTAGTTCCAGAGAAACTGGTCTTTTATGGTATGACCCATATGTTCTATATCCAAAGTAATTGGTATCATGATTGCCTCTCCAGAATTGGCGTTTGCCTTCGTTTCTTGATCAGTGTTGAGTCTATATGGAGACACCACTTTTCCGTTAATGAAAGTATCTCTTATTTTAGGGTATCTCAATATGTTGAAGGGGTTGTGGTGTTGGTCTTGCAGATCCGGTAGAACGGCGTTTCCAATATCCTGTGCCTGCGCTTTGTTGCTCGGACCATTGCTGGCGTTGTTATTGCTATTCAAACCGGATAAAGATTCCACAACCATGTTTGAACCCGCATCGTATTTGTTGTTAGAGATAATACTATCAGCTCCATTCATGTTCTCTAGGACATTGTATTCGGAACCGTCCATGGTAACACCATTTGTAAGTGCCGGAGTATTTTCATGAGACACTGCATTATCTTTATAGTGTGTATCAGCATTGTTGAAATTAGAACCGTTCATATTGAATTCATCAAAGAGATCGTTGTCATATTCCGCATAGTTGACCACTTTAGCCCTTTTATGCTGCCTTGTTTGTTGAGCCATTGTAAAGATGGGAATACCATCATCTTCGTTTGTCAATCTGTTGTGAAAGTTAGAAATATAAGCTTGTGGAATAAGCTGGTTTTGGTGCGACATTGTATGCTGCTATGTGCCTTTCTTCTTTCTTTTTTCAATGTACTTCATTCAATAATCTCTATTTGTCGTATTTTCTAAGTTTTTTTTTTTTGTCAAAGTAGTCGCGGCGACTTTAAATGAGCAGATCATCATTTAGTAGACAAAAAGACACGGGACATCTTCTATCTATATAGTTTACATACTTTATTATGTGAAAGAGTCTTTCGAAATTGCAACAATGCTCGATAAATCTATGGGTCATGTGCTCTATAATTCCTGTACATTAGCATCGGGTGCGTGTAATTTTTGGGGTGATATGGCATTCTCCATCAACTTTTCCTTTTATTTAGCATCTTCTGTAAGTCAGATGCTACTTTTGCACTGCCGTGGGTCTCCTTGTGGCATATAAAGCATTTGGTGCCCTTTTTCATATCTTTGGCAAAACACGATCCACAAAAATAATGGCCACAGTTTGTGACCACTGGAGACTTGTAATCTTCCTTACAAAGAGTGCACTTGAACGGTATCTTTTCCAAGTCTAGAGTAACCGCTTTGGAGTCCTCTTTATCCGCATTCCATTCTTGGTTCAGCTTCCAGCCAGTCTTGAAATCATCCCTCGAGTGTAAGAACTTGCAGCTATCTCCGTAACCACAGTATCCCGTCTGTTTGTAATCTTTGCAAACGTCGGGCTGAAAATCCATCAGCACCGTGGTCCGGATATTCGTTGGTTGGTTAATCTGTTTAGTGAGGCGTTTATTTTTACCGCTCATGTTCAGTACCAGCTCATTGTCATCACTAGGTCGCCTCTTCTTTGCCTTCTCAGCCAGCTCTTTTCTCTCAAAGTTTAGAAGATCTTCTTTAGTGCTGTCGTCGTTGACCGTTAAAGTGTATTTATCTAAATCCTCACCCTTTTTCTGTAGTTTACCTTCATTCTCATGTGAAAGTTGAAGTGTCCTGCTATTTCCACTCTTGGCTAAGCTCATGAGGTCACTGGAACCCTTTTCTTCATCGCTGGCCACTAGTTTCTCTTCGCTAAAATTAATTTTCTGCCTCTTTTTCTGGTTCTTTTCATCAGAAGAGCTTTTGTTCACTAATCTCTTTCTGAACATGAATACCTGGAGCTTTGATTAAGTGATGGAGCTTTCGATGGCTTTAGCTTGAGTCCACTTCAGATAGAGATGCGCATGGCTTTTTCTTATTATTCTCCGGTTGCACGGAAAGAAGCGGGAAGAGGACTAAAGGGTTTTTGGATCAGCTTCACAAAATATATACTTGGATACGTTCGCTACTGAGGTAAAGTGGGCATGCAAGGTTGCAATTTAGGATTCGAGCTGTCTAGTTGATCCTCCGGAGTGTAAAAACTGATTTTCAATGAGTGATAACACAACTAACGTGCATGAGACTAGAGCCAAGTTTGCAGAGACGCTGCAACCGAGGATTGGTGGCAATACTACAAAAGTGATACGAGCTGCTTTGGAAAAGAACGAAGCTGAAAGCGGGGTGTCTGAGGATAATGATAACGGGTCATTGGAGAAAGTTAACGTAGCTACTTCGCCGCTTTTGACATCAACACCGCCCACAATCTCAAAGGCGTTGGTGAAATTGTACCCTTATTTAATTCTCATTGACGAATTCCTAAACGTTGTTACATGGACAGGAAAGAATATTTGGAGCAGTGTTTTGATGCTGTGTCTCTTTATTACTACCGTTGAGTATTTTGAAACGCTGGTGAAGTACTTTGGACATCTTGCCATCATTGCTATCTTGTGGGGTTATTCCCTATTGGACAATTATATTGAGGGTACGTTGAGCTCCTCACCAACATTAGAAGATATTGCTCTCTTAATGAACAGAGTATCCTTGAAGTCAGATATTTTGCTCTCCCCCATGGTTAACCTTGGAACGCAAGATATTCAACGGCTTCTATATACTACGGTCATATTATCTCCAATATACGTGATGATAACCTGGCTACTTTTACCACCGAGAAGCTTGATGCTGATGGTGGGCATGTTCCTTTTAACGTATCACTCACCATGGTCTAAAGTAGCAAGAAGGCTTTTATGGAAGTTTAAGATTGTCAGGCTGCTTGTTTTCTACGTCACGGGTTTAGACCTTGGTGGAATAAATAAGGACCAGGGTATTTTTGCTACAGTGCAGAAGCAAGTGAAAAAGTTGGCATCAACAGAAAACAGTAATGGCGTATTATCCGATTCCAAGCCTATCCGTTTTACTTATGTTTTGTACGAGAACCAGCGTCGTTGGTTAGGCATTGGATGGAAGCCTAGTATGTTGAGTTATGAGAGGACTCCATGGACCGATGAATTTTTGAATGAGGCTCCCTCTCCTGAAAACTTCCATCTACCTGAAGAGACTAACACTATGGTTTGGAGATGGGTCGACAAGACATGGAGGCTAGACATGACTAATGACGGTGCCATTCAAGTGCCCAATTCAAAGGCAAGAACTTCCGCAGATCCCTCCCCTGACGAGGGATTTATATATTACGACAATACCTGGAAAAAACCAAGTAAAGAAGATTCCTTTTCTAAATATACAAGAAGAAGAAGATGGGTAAGAACCGCAGAATTGGTCAAAACTTCTGACTTTGATGAAAGCGTGATAAATTCGAATAGAAATTCTGCCATTGAACAAAAGGTTGAAGAAAACAGCACGAATGGTTTAACCGCTGAGCAAGAGCTTGGGGGCAACAAGCAAGAGAAAGATAATGCGAAAAAAGTAGGAGAGCCTACAACAGAAGAGACAAAAGAATTTGCCGAAGCATCAAACATCAACGAAGGCGAGTTTGAAAGAATTTCCTCGACCGATGAAGAAGTTTTAAAATCTAGGGCAAGAGATCGACTGGCAAAAGTATTAGATGATAGTGAAGAGAAAGAGCAATCAAATCCAACCATTGGTCGCGATAGCAAGAAGGCCGTATGATGCTCGCTCCCGTTTTTACCTTTACATAATATAATCTCTAATTTACTTTATTACGCAAATGGTAACTCCCTTTAAATAAACTTAAAAAAGAACGTATAGAACTCTCTTCTTCAATGAATAGTAATCCAATTTTTTTTATTAACTATACAACGTTATGACTTTAAAAATTAAAAAATATGTTTATGAGTAGTAAGAAAAACAAAAGGAAACAAAAACAAAAAAAGTTATAAAGCCTATTTCTACTTCCTGTATAACGAACACAAATGGATATTATTCTTTATGCGGATGGGAAAGTATTCTTAGTTTTTTTTGTTCCAGTCTCGTTATGATAACACTCCGATCATTCCTTATTTTTCTTATAATCTGTTAACCTTCAAAGTTGGTGGCAAAGATTGGATCAATTTCTTAGCCTTACCAGCATCGTTGATAACCAAAGTGTACAAAGAAGAAGAGCCTCTAACCTTGAACTTGGTTTGTCTGAATGGCTTACCGGCCTTGTTCAATTTTTTGTTAATCTTAACAGTGGCGGTCTTAACGTCAGCTCTTCTGGTCAATTCCAAAAATTGTTTGATGTCGGTGATTTCTCTAGCCATTTTTCCTTGATATTTTGTCGTACTATATTCAACCTGAAATAAAAAACTAACAGTTGAAATATTTCTACATTGAAATTAGAAAATTTAATTCTTTAGATTGAAGATTCAATATTGTGCAAAAGCGTACAGCAGCAATCACGACTCTACATGCCATAGAGCTTGGAAAACTCTCCATAATTTTCCACTCGAACGTATGATGCTCCGTCTATTTTTTTCAACAGTTGCACGGACGAGTCCTCCTTTTCGCAAGGCATTTTAATTGTGTGGGTTTATGAAAATGCACGGATGCATTTTCTCTAGATGAAAATTCCGTCTTGGAATAATATCGGAATGAGCTAAAAGAACACCAGTACGCGAATATGTGAGATGCCCTGTTTTGTCACATAACAGCGGCAGTTAATTTGGCGTCTTTTCTGGGAAGCGAGTTTATTTGGCAAGGCTATGATGTTTTATAATACTAATCACGCATTGCAACTTCACAAAGTAGTTGTGACATGTGGATGTAATAGCGTTACTTTTCTTTTTGTTTATTGCTATTTGTTTCTATTTTCTTTTTTTAAATCGCGCTAATACGTGGAAAAATGCGTAGAAGCCGGGAATGGGACGTGATTATGAGATCATAGCATGACTGCGAGCTAGAGAGCATTGGAAGAATTTGCTTTTTTGTTCAGTTCCCTACTCATATATTTGTTTCATAGAATTCGTAGTATACGTGAGACAAGAGCACTTGAAAATAAATCTTGGATCTGCTGGGAGCAATATCATCAAGTAAAATAAGGGGGAAACCATATCAAATGTCAGGGTTCATTAAGAGCACGTTGCTTAGTCTAGGCCAAGATTACTTAGAAGATCAATATCAAGAGTTCGCAGAACAGCATTTCCAGCCAACCAGGGATCCGTTTTATGAAACGAATAAAGATGGTAAAAAGCACCGCCGCAGACTGCCATATTATTGCACTAAGGATGAAAGTAAAGCGTGGAAAAAGGTCCAAAACAAAGCCTGGCTGCATGACAAATCACTGTGCGGATGCTGTTGCTGGACAAACACTATAGGATGGGCACCATTACTTGCACTTCTACCGGTTATAGGACCCTTATTGATGTATTGGGTGCATGATAAGTTGATTGAATTGGCAGATGACAGGTATAAATTGCCTGCGGAAATCAAGGTGAAGATGCATGGTAATATCGTTATCGATTTACTTATTAGTTTAGTTCCTATTCTGGGAAGTGTTTTTGCATGGTTGCACGCATGTTCCACGAGAAACGCAGCTATAGTTTACAATTTTGTTGGAAAAAGGGCATTGGAAAGAAAGCAAGCGGAGCTCATGCATCAAAAAGAAGAAAATGAGAAACATTCCAATGCCAATACTGCACCTCCAGTAGTTGGTGGCAACAAAAATGTGAATGGAAACAGAAATAATAGTAAAATGTATAACAGACCGCCTGTGACAGCTCCGCCTGCACCAGCATACACGCGCAGTACTAACGGTCGCCCCCAAAGAGGTTACAGGTGAACAAACCGTCCACGGTAAGGCTACATTCTTATCAACAAATATGGGCAATCAAAAACTTATAATGTAAATTTTATTTTTTATCGTAAACATGTATTTAAGAAGTAATATAAAGGATGTTTGACATGATCATTTTATATATGCATACACGTTATTGAAGTGATATGGTCGTTAAATCATTAAAAGGCCCGTTTCTTTGAAATATGCTAACGGAATCAAACCGGTCGGGTCGGTTAGATGTGGTATTGTTGCAAATCAGAAAGCCTTCTTTCATTGTTTTGGGAGTTAGAGCCCCTTCTGGTCTTGTTGAAGACTGTCTTAATTTCGCCAGAATCGATTAAGTCATTAATCTCATCGCCAGGCTTGCCCCAATTGCCTTTCCCATAGCCTCCTCTCTTGACGTGGTTGGGAGACTCCCCAAAGTTGCCGTTATGGGTGAAATACTTTGGGTTAGACTTTGCTTCGTGGACTGTCCATTTGCTAGTTCTGGTCATGTTTGAATTGTGTTTGTGTTAGAAATTTGTGTGCTTTAATGTTATGTTATAATGAAATCTTATTAGATTTATTTAACGTTTTTGCTGTGCTTATAATAAACATTACATAATAAAAGGAGTAGAAGAAAGTGGTAGAGAGGAGCACAAATCTACCTGCCAGAACTCTCTCCTTATATATATTTCCAGTGGTGTCTGGATTACCTACCTCAAGCCATACCATATCCATACCATATCCATAAACGCCTACAAAATTTCTACCCCAATCCAGCAGCTTCTATCACTATCTCGTATACCACCATAGGCACCACCACTGTTTGTGTAAATTTACTCCTGAGGGGGGGTGGCTCAACACGGTGTAGGCCTTCTTCCCGCACAATCCGATGAAACCCCACAATCGCCTCCGTCTCTTCCACTGTGCACGGCGCTAGCTCAACATCTTCCCCGCCACATTTACTGTGGCAAAGAAGGTGCATAATCTAAAAAAACATACGTATGAGAATGGAAAGGGCAAGATAATATCGGACCGTAGTGAGTCACTTGCTTTTGGTATTGCAACCAACTGCCGCCCCTCTTCCCGCTCTTGCACCAAAACGCTAAATGCCCATTGTGATGGCTCATCCACCCTCACGACGAAGTAAGACCCGGGGCACAAGAAAATACGAGATCATAACAGTTCGAGTCCGTTTATTGTGTGCGGTTTTGGTACGCTTTTTCGTGAGGTGTACTACCATTCATGAGAGTCGTTTTAGGAGCTGTCATGAAAGATATGTATCTTGTTGATGAACTGTAAAAATTTGCAGAAATTGCGCTATTCCGTTTATTTCATTGTTGATTCGGTGTTAATATTAGGGGTACAAAATATACTAGAAGTTCTCCCTCGAGGATATAGGAATGCGCAAATGGGCATTTGATGTGACACAAAATTTGGACAATATAACGATTCATTTTTAGATCGTTGTTCAACCGTCCCAGTGGCCGAGTGGTTAAGGCGATGCCCTGCTATTTCCTCAGAAAAGCAATTAGGCATTGGGTTTTACCTGCGCAGGTTCGAATCCTGTCTGTGACGCTTTTTTTTAATTTCTTTACTCCAAGACAAAAGCGGATAAAAATTCCCGCATTCGGCGTAAAAAAATCCGGTTTTTTTTTAGCACTCGCTGTTTTTGCCTCTACCGGGTGAAAAATGACGATGAAGACGGCTGGAATTGCGCTGCATCCGCTTACGTAGGATAGAACACCTACAAAGATTTACGAACTTTATTGCTCGAAGATTCGCTATCCATATCTTTTTAGTTTCCCCCCATTTCACAATGGGATACCGTTGTTTTTTCTGTAGGTACGCTTTCTCATAGTTAATAGAGTCAGTAATTCATTTCATTTTTTGCAGAAAGGAATTTCTTCACCTAATTTAGAATTTCATCAACATTTATTGTATGTGCATGGTATAACAAATTAGAAAAATTTGGAAGGGAAAAAAAAACTGTTGCGTCAATTACTTATACCAGGGATAGAAAAAAAAAAAGGAAACATGGATCCCACAAGAGCTCCGGATTTCAAACCGCCATCTGCAGACGAGGAATTGATTCCTCCACCCGACCCGGAATCTAAAATTCCCAAATCTATTCCAATTATTCCATACGTCTTAGCCGATGCGAATTCCTCTATAGATGCACCTTTTAATATTAAGAGGAAGAAAAAGCATCCTAAGCATCATCATCACCATCATCACAGTCGTAAAGAAGGCAATGATAAAAAACATCAGCATATTCCATTGAACCAAGACGACTTTCAACCACTTTCCGCAGAAGTGTCTTCCGAAGATGATGACGCGGATTTTAGATCTAAGGAGAGATACGGTTCAGATTCAACCACAGAATCAGAAACTAGAGGTGTTCAGAAATATCAGATTGCTGATTTAGAAGAAGTTCCACATGGAATCGTTCGTCAAGCAAGAATCTTGGAAGATTACGAATTCCCCTCACACAGATTATCGAAAAAATTACTGGATCCAAATAAACTGCCGTTAGTAATAGTAGCATGTGGGTCTTTTTCACCAATCACCTACTTGCATCTAAGAATGTTTGAAATGGCTTTAGATGCAATCTCTGAACAAACAAGGTTTGAAGTCATAGGTGGATATTACTCCCCTGTTAGTGATAACTATCAAAAGCAAGGCTTGGCCCCATCCTACCATAGAGTACGTATGTGTGAATTGGCCTGCGAAAGAACCTCATCTTGGTTGATGGTGGATGCATGGGAGTCATTGCAACCTTCATACACAAGAACTGCCAAGGTCTTGGATCATTTCAATCACGAAATCAATATTAAGAGAGGTGGTGTAGCTACTGTTACTGGAGAAAAAATTGGTGTGAAAATAATGTTGCTGGCTGGTGGTGACCTAATAGAGTCAATGGGTGAACCAAACGTTTGGGCGGACGCCGATTTACATCACATTCTCGGTAATTACGGTTGTTTGATTGTCGAACGTACTGGTTCTGATGTAAGGTCTTTTTTGTTATCCCATGATATTATGTATGAACATAGAAGGAATATTCTTATCATCAAGCAACTCATCTATAATGATATTTCTTCCACGAAAGTTCGTCTATTTATCAGACGCGCCATGTCTGTACAATATTTGTTACCTAATTCGGTCATCAGGTATATCCAAGAACATAGACTATATGTGGACCAAACCGAACCTGTTAAGCAAGTTCTTGGAAACAAAGAATGATTTGCCGTCCGGAATTGCTTCGTTCTTTCTTTCATCTTTCTCTTTACAATTTCCAATTTTCCCCTACAGGAATTAATTGGAGTGTACAAGCGAGTAGAAATGTGACATATGACTCACCTATCTGTGTTTTAGTATAGTTTTTTTTTCTGTAGTATAATTCACTTTTACATTAATTTTTTCGCCTTTTTCTCTTAAAGAGCTAATTTCTATAACCCTCAGCGGTTATACCAAATATAAAAAATGGAAGGAAAACAAATAGTAAGAAATAAGCGCAACAGCACGTTAGTTCACCATTGGATTCTGACATTTCCAAATTTGATTTAATGGCGAGAGATATCACATTTTTGACCGTATTTTTAGAAAGTTGTGGCGCTGTAAATAATGATGAGGCAGGAAAATTGTTATCTGCTTGGACTTCAACCGTACGCATTGAAGGACCGGAACCAACCGACTCTAATTCATTATATATTCCACTGCTACCACCTGGAATGTTGAAAGTATGTTTCTCCTAGCAAAATTAAAACCCATCCGTGAATGAAGCGTTACTAACTATAATAACTGGTAGCTTTGTCACTCGTACCAGGAAAAGTGAAGATTAAACTGAATTTTAAAATGAACGATCGATTAGTTACGGAAGAGCAAGAGTTGTTTACAAAATTGCGCGAGATTGTAGGTTCAAGTATTCGCTTTTGGGAGGAACAACTGTTCTATCAAGTTCAAGATGTAAGCACCATAGAAAACCACGTCATTCTCAGTTTAAAATGTACAATTTTAACGGATGCTCAGATAAGTACGTTCATAAGCAAACCCAGAGAGCTTCATACGCATGCCAAAGGATATCCTGAAATCTATTACCTTTCCGAGTTATCAACGACTGTCAATTTTTTTTCTAAAGAGGGAAACTATGTCGAAATAAGCCACGTTATTCCTCATTTTAATGAGTATTTTTCCTCTTTAATAGTGTCTCAATTGGAATTTGAATACCCGATGGTCTTCTCCATGATTTCAAGGCTCCGATTGAAGTGGCAACAAAGTTCGCTCGCTCCGATATCCTACGCCCTAACGAGCAATTCAGTACTTCTTCCAATAATGCTTAACATGATTGCCCAAGACAAATCTTCAACAACCGCGTATCAAATTCTGTGTCGAAGAAGAGGTCCTCCAATTCAGAATTTTCAAATTTTTTCTATACCGGCTGTAACGTACAATAAGTAGCATGCATAAAATATAATTTAATCAAATACTTTTGGGCAATTAAAATTTCAGTTAACAATAGTTATGCAATGCGCTTTATGTTCATATGATACCGTTTATAAGCTATTGCCATATCCTTATCTTATTGCTTCCAGTAGCCTCGAGTCGACCACTAAAAAGATGTCACTTAAGACGGACATTATGTAGCTGCACTTCTTTTTTAACAAGTTCGGTCGGCCCTTCAAGTTCTCCTTTCTAAAGCCTCATTATTTATTGCGTAGATGCTAATGTTATCGCGGTTTAGCTTGCATGTTACGTTTCCGTTTTAGAACCTGGTCGAGTAGCGAATAATGTCTTCAGTTGATGTACTGTTAACAGTAGGTAAGTTGGATGCCTCATTGGCGTTACTGACTACTCAGGATCATCATGTTATTGAGTTTCCCACAGTATTATTACCAGAAAATGTTAAAGCTGGATCTATCATAAAAATGCAAGTTTCACAAAATTTAGAGGAGGAAAAAAAACAAAGGAATCATTTTAAGAGTATACAAGCCAAAATTTTGGAGAAGTATGGTACCCATAAACCGGAGAGCCCAGTTTTGAAAATTGTTAACGTTACGCAAACGAGCTGTGTTCTAGCATGGGATCCATTGAAACTTGGCTCAGCAAAATTGAAATCACTGATCCTTTATAGGAAGGGAATACGTTCAATGGTAATTCCAAATCCATTCAAAGTGACTACCACGAAAATATCCGGTCTTTCCGTTGATACGCCATACGAATTTCAATTGAAACTGATAACCACGTCAGGAACATTATGGTCTGAAAAGGTTATATTGCGTACACATAAGATGACTGACATGTCTGGTATCACTGTATGTTTGGGTCCATTGGATCCATTGAAAGAAATTTCAGACTTACAGATATCCCAATGTTTGTCTCACATCGGGGCGAGACCTTTACAACGTCATGTTGCGATAGATACTACGCATTTTGTCTGTAACGATCTAGACAATGAAGAAAGCAATGAAGAGCTCATAAGGGCAAAACATAACAACATACCAATTGTCAGACCGGAATGGGTGAGAGCTTGTGAGGTTGAGAAAAGAATCGTTGGTGTTAGAGGATTTTACTTAGATGCAGATCAAAGTATACTGAAAAGCTACACATTCCCACCAGTTAATGAGGAAGAACTTTCGTACTCAAAGGAGAATGAGCCGGTGGCCGAAGTAGCAGATGAAAATAAGATGCCCGAGGACACAACAGATGTCGAACAGGTTGCATCACATAATGACAATGAGGGTAATCCTTCGGAAGCTAAGGAGCAAGGAGAAAAGAGTGGACATGAAGCTGCCCCAGTAAGTCCTGCAGAAGATCCATTGCATGCTTCGACGGCTTTGGAGAATGAAACCACCATCGAAACCGTCAACCCCTCCGTAAGAAGTTTGAAAAGCGAACCTGTTGGTACTCCCAATATAGAGGAAAACAAAGCGGACTCTTCTGCAGAAGCCGTGGTAGAAGAACCGAATGAAGCTGTGGCTGAAAGTTCTCCAAATGAAGGAGCAACGGGACAGAAAAGTGAGGATACCGATACACATTCTAACGAACAAGCTGATAATGGATTTGTACAGACTGAAGAAGTAGCTGAAAACAACATAATCACAGAAAGTGCAAGGGAAAATAACGAACCTGCAGATGATGCAGCAATGGAATTTGGACGTCCAGAAGCTGAAGTTGAAACTCCAGAAGTAAATGAGTCTATAGAAGATGCCAATGAACCTGTGGAGGATGCCAATGAACCTGTGGAGGATGCCAATGAACCTGTGGAAGATACCAGTGAACCTGTGGAGGATACCAGTGAGCCTGCGAAAAATGCCGGTGAACCCGTACAAGAAACCAACGAGTTTACTACCGACATTGCCTCTCCAAGACATCAAGAAGAAGATATAGAACTTGAAGCCGAACCTAAAGATGCTACCGAAAGTGTTGCAGTCGAGCCATCCAATGAAGATGTAAAACCAGAAGAAAAAGGTTCAGAGGCAGAAGACGATATCAACAACGTTTCCAAGGAGGCTGCCTCTGGTGAGAGTACTACCCACCAAAAAACTGAGGCCTCTGCTTCTCTTGAAAGCAGTGCCGTCACGGAAGAACAAGAGACAACGGAAGCCGAAGTAAATACAGATGACGTTTTGTCCACTAAAGAAGCTAAAAAAAATAGTGGCAACAGCAACAGTAATAAGAAGAAGAATAAGAAGAATAAGAAGAAAGGGAAAAAGAAATGATTAATGGATGCCTTCAATGAGTTCCACGACGCACGTTTATTTTTTCGACTGAGAATCCCTCAGCAAATATAATCTATTTTTTATATATCTGTGTATATGTAAGCATGTATAACTAGTTACAAATATGATAACTGCTTTGGCGATCACTTCATTTTCTTGAGAGGGGTACTCAGTAGCCGCCAAGCACGAAATGTCCGTTATTAAAAATTGGGGAGTGAATCTTAAAAGCCCGAAAAGGAAATTCAAAATCTGTCTATTTATAGGCCGTCGCGCTCTACGAAAACGCGAAATTATTCAAACGGAAAACGGAAAAAAATCTAAAAAAAGAAATTAATTGAGAGATCTCACGGAAATGCCGCGAGGAATGTTTCTCGAGGCTGAGCGGCGTGGTCTGTGCAAAAAAATGGCAATTTTTTTGTAGGAGTTTGCATTGGGCCATTCAGAAGGAGCACCGTTAGATGGGATGGTAAATGAATTTGCTGTTTCAGATTTGAATCAATCTTTACCCGTTATTTTTGCCGTTTTGCTTTCATAATCTGCAAATTAACAAAGTCATAAAGAACATAAAGACATCACCCCAGTTTTTACACTCTTTTTTCCTGTGTTTGGTTTAGCACAACTCTCCAATAACCAAGTTGGTTTCAGATCATCCCCATATTATTTTCTAGTTTCATTTACTTACCAAACTCACCATTCAAGGCTTTCAAATTAAGTTACTAGTACAGTGGACCATTTTTTTCTGATTCTTCATATTTTCCGTTATAAGTCTTATAAGGAAGGTATACATTTATATTGCGAATTTGAGAAATAATTTAAAGCTAACTTTGCGTTTTAGGTAGGCTAGAAAAGAATACAACTATCCCTAAACACATTCTAGATTCACGAAGACGCCTCTGCCTCAAAGACATACTATATTTTTACTCTCGTTGAACAAATAGTACCATTATTTCGCTACTTTCGTTGAAGATTGGACATATAAAATACGCAAATCATAGTATGTTGTCTTTCACAACCAAGAATAGTTTCCGCTTATTACTTTTAATACTGTCATGCATATCGACGATACGTGCACAATTTTTCGTGCAATCATCATCTTCGAATTCTTCAGCAGTATCTACTGCACGTTCTTCCGTAAGTAGAGTTAGTTCTTCAAGTTCCATTTTGTCATCCAGTATGGTTTCTTCCTCAAGTGCTGACTCATCTTCCCTTACTTCATCGACATCAAGTAGGTCCCTCGTGTCACATACGAGTTCGTCTACCAGCATTGCCTCCATATCGTTCACATCATTCAGTTTCTCATCAGATTCAAGCACCAGCAGCTCTTCATCTGCTTCTTCAGATTCTTCATCCTCCTCATCCTTTTCCATCTCTTCGACATCCGCAACTTCTGAATCATCGACGTCTTCTACGCAAACGTCAACATCATCTTCATCCTCATTGTCGTCAACGCCGTCCTCTTCATCATCCCCATCAACAATCACTTCTGCACCTTCAACCTCCTCCACACCATCCACTACTGCCTATAATCAAGGAAGCACTATCACCAGTATTATTAACGGTAAGACGATTCTCTCAAATCATTATACTACCGTTACGTACACACCATCAGCAACCGCTGATTCAAGCAACAAATCCAAAAGTTCGGGTCTTTCTAAAAAAAATAGAAACATTGTCATTGGTTGTGTGGTTGGTATTGGTGTACCACTGATTCTGGTGATACTGGCTTTAATTTACATGTTTTGTATCCAATCATCAAGGACGGACTTTATTGACTCAGATGGTAAGGTCGTTACGGCATATAGAGCTAACAAATTTACTAAATGGTGGTATATGCTTTTGGGTAAGAAAGTTAGTGATGAATACCACTCCGATTCACCATTAGGTGGTAGTGCATCGTCCGCAGGTGGTTTAGACCTAGATGAAGCAGATGATGTGATGGAGCAAAGCTCCCTTTTCGACGTCAGAATAAGAGATAGCGATAGCGTATTACCAAACGCCAACACCGCCGACCATAATAATACCAATAGCGGTGGAGAGCCTATAAATAGTAGCGTTGCGTCAAATGACATAATAGAAGAAAAATTCTATGATGAACAAGGTAACGAATTATCACCACGAAATTATTAATCATATCCATTCATATCATTTAGTGCTTATGGCTACTTTTCATTCCTCAATTATTGTAAATTGACCATCTTAATTATATTTCTGATATTGAGTAGGTGGACTTCATTAGTATTTTTACAAATATTATCACCTTCTTATGTAGGATTAGCATTACATACCCTCTAATTAAAAAAAGTTAACATTAATTACATTTTAAAAAAAATTGTAATAGTATGATAGTAGGACCTGACAGCCATTTGAATAAGGTTTCGAGTGCTTTAACGTTCCACTGATTTTATGTAGTTCATATGGGGGTTAGTCTGGTTTGAGGAGGAGATTTTCAGGGAAGCAGTGGCCGTTGAATCCCCTGTAGGGCGCTGATTATTTTTATCCTAATAATCCAAAAATGACAATGTTAATAAAGAAAACTTACCGAGTTCTGTGAATTTCTCCCTAAAAAATTACTAATTATACCTGGACGAGTTTTGAAGTCTTTGGCAAATAAACTTGGGGTAAACCTTTCGATTATAAAGACGTTACTGCTCAAAAATGTGTAGAAGCATAAGGAGATATTCTCTCGTATGTTTAATTGGAGTTGGCTTTTTTGGACTCTGAAGTTTGAGTATGGGAAGGGAAGTAATCGAGATTAGATTCCCTGATGTTCACATATGGGGATAAAGAATGCTTTTTGGGATATGATTGTTTCTTTCCGTCGTTACGGTTGTAGGTGCAACGAATTGCGTAAGGGTGGGTAGCCGAGATTTAATGATGACGCAAAAGGGAACAACTGTGACAGGAGGATGAATTCACAAACGTTACCAAAAAAAGGGCGATGCACTGCTACATGGTTGACAAATGCACTACATAATTCACAGCTTGTAGCTTGTAAATAAAAAGAGCATTGACGCGATATATGATTTTCAATGATCACTCTAAGAGGAACGGCGAATAATAGAATTTAATATGAACTGGAATGACAATTATGATCAGTTTTAAATATACATTATTGTTGTTGCAATTGCATTACATTTAAATGAGAGTATGTATGTGATAAATTACTGGGAATTTATGGTATAGGTTCCAAAACGCTACCGCCCAAAACATTGTTATCAATGAAATAAGAATCAACGATCTTCTCAATCATTTTTATTTAATGGGTATTGAAATGAAAGGATTGATAATGTAACAGGAAGATGATTGACCCAGAAATTATCTCAAAATTCACCTATTTCTCAGTTATATTAACCTGCTTATTTTAACTTTAAAAATTGGAAAGTTTGCATTCTACGTTTTAAGCTTTTCCGTATAAAAATTAGATAATTTGACGTTCAGTATAAAAACGTATCGTAATAGATTTGCTTATTGGAACGTTAAGGAAAAAAATAATAAAGAATTCATTTTTTTTCCTTTTTAACCCACCTCTTTCAATCCACCTATACAACTCATTATTAGTAGAGTATTATTCTACCGTTTTATACAGATCATATCGTGTCTTTTGCTATGCTGGGTTGAAACAAGGTAAGATACGTTAAACGACAACGGCTATGCTGCAGGCGAATCGCTAGTGATTATTTAAAAGATCGTAAACTATAACTGAGAAAATAAAGAGACGTAATCCAAAGTACTAGCAACATTCAACATATATAATTGTCAATACTTTAGGAAGCTACTATTTAAGATCAGGTACGTAGAAGCAGACGAACAGATTCGAGTTTCGATCTCCTTTCTGTTCTGTATTGGTTAGGTTACATTTCGGTGGAAGGCTGTTGTGTCTCAGAATGAGATACGTCAGTATGACAATACATCATCCTAAAAGTTCATAAAACACACATGAAACAACCTTATAAGAAAACGAACAGAGTGGGTAACATGAGATAAAACTCCGCCTTCCTTAGCTGACCTACCCAGACATATAAATGCCTGAACAATTAATTTAGATCCGAGCTTCCGCGCTTCCACCATTTAGTATAAATCATATTTATGTAGTATATAGGATAAGTAACATTTCTTAAATCAAGCTGATAATCCATTTTGACAACTGGTCACTTCCTCAAGACTGCTTATATTAGGATTGTCAAACCACCTTACTATGAATTGCGTTTTGACACAGGAAACTCTAATGTAATATAATCCGTGATAGTTTAATGGTCAGAATGGGCGCTTGTCGCGTGCCAGATCGGGGTTCAATTCCCCGTCGCGGAGATTTTTCATTTTTGTTCTCTTGAGCCACAAGAGGTATATAGTTCGACAGAAGAGTTCTATTAAAGTTTTTCCTGTTATTTCATTTGGGATATAACCCAAGTTGCTTTTCTTTGATCATAATTATTTCCACCTCTTTAATGGTTTGTTTATTGGTTGATTATTTCAGCCTTTCTTTTAGGTTCCTTCGCATTACATTAAACCCCGTAACTAAACTTAAACTTTAAAAAAAAAATATGGACAACTTCAGGAGAAAGATACAATAAAGCATCTTTAAAATTTGAGCAATGCTTTGCTTATTAACCAGCAAATGAAGACTATGAATTCTAATTGCTAAACATGTTAATGATGCTAGAAAGCAAGACAATGTTAATAAATAATACAATTCATGCATTTAGTAAGATGTAACTGTCCAACAAACTGGTGGTACAAGGATCCTTCACAGCAATTAGAGTAACGTACGAATGCAAGAAAATTAATAATTACAAGGAATGTTGAACAAAATCAGATTTGAGCTTTGGTAAAATTGGTTATCTTCCTATTATTTTGGTTCAGAAGCAGAACTGAATAGTAAATTTTATCATCATTGTAGACAACATTCCACACTTGATTTAGGTATAACTTTATATAATATCACTTTGACCGATCATTAATCTTCTTCAATATTGATAAACAATGGAAATAATGAAAATCCAGGTAATATAATGGGTTAAAATCAGATGGTGATGCATGATGTAATCCATGGCACATATTCCAAAGGAATCATCGCCGGATAAAAAAAAGACGATTGTGGTGTCTATTCATCAAATAAAAAGTTCCAAACATATACCATTTATCAATACTATATTATGAACTCATAATAATGAGAAGAAAATTATTGAACCGGATATTTTAATCAGTGTCAAATTCGTAGCACTTTTTGATGTAGTCTAAGTTGGAAAATAAAGAGGCCAGATCATAAACGAAGAATTCCTAATTCACAATATGTCCTGCATATACTTCCTCAGAAAAATATTTAAATCATTTTTTATAATCACGCTTAACCTCGATATATCCCAAACTAAAATCGGTATCAAAGGTGCTCGTAAAGGACCATCAAAAAATACCTAAATAACATCGACGATAATTGGCAATGCTTCCTAGCATACAAAAGACAATTATCACAACACTTTTTAGGCGTGGCTGAAAATAGCAGCTATTTCTGCCACTTCAAAATTTGTTTGGCTGGCATTGTTCTTAGCAAAAAAAAGGATAGCTTTTCATCCAACTCAATTAAGAAAGTTAGAAGATCCTTATATATGATGAAGAAAAATTTTCTTCGGATGTTGAAAGAGAATGTTCGATAATAATCGTTACATACGATTGTCACTGTAGCATTTGTTAGGGTTCAATCATATATGATAAGCCCAATTTGAGACCAAAATCGTACATTGGACAGGACCGCATCACGTCAGAATAGTTTTTGTGCATCTATGTAATATAATACGGTTGAATTATCCTTTTATAATGATGACTATTTAATTATTATATGATTAAACAAAAAAAAGAAGAAGACAAACAACTTGTTACCTTATTTCTTGATTTTATATTTATTCGGAAGCAGCAGCTCTGGTATAGATAGCTTGCTTGGAATGCTTCGAGATTGGCTTGATGATACCTTCCTTTTCCAAGTGCCTCAAAGCAATTCTGGCAAGAGAACCACCAATCTTTAATCTATCAACCAAAACGGAAACAGAGACGTATCTGTAAGTTGGAACCTCCTTCAAGATTCTGTCGTATTTTTCTTGATCCAAAATAACAGCGTGTTGAGCTCTGTCCTTCATGGACTTTTTGGACCACTTCTTCTTGGACTTCTTACCACCAGCAAGAGCGGCAGCGGCTTTGGCAGCTTTAGACAATTGTTGCTTTGGAGGCATGTTATATTATGTTCTGAGATGTAAGAAAGGGTGAAAATTGATGTTAGTGTCAAAAATTATATTACAAAATACGCAGAGATATTCTAGTTCCTTTGATGAGTGAATCTTTCAGAAAAAAAAGTCAATGCAAAAGCAAAATGGCTTGCAGACTAAACTGTATGGTGGTCTTGGAATAATAAAGATCTGTTTAATAAATTTAGTAGATACAATAGCACATCTCATTACCCAGTTAAGATTGACGTCATTCTGAGTTACAATGATCTTAGCGACCTGTGCTCATTATTTGCTCCACTAATTCTAATTTTCCTCGCCTTTCATATTTCGTATCTTTATTCTATATCCTAAAATTTTTTTGGCAAATCCCAGATTTGGCTTTGATTTTGGCATCGGTTCGGTTCTTTCAAATATCTTCTTCCCGTGAATCAACTGCACATACCTTAATAACTAGTTCAGTTTAGTGCTCTGTCTGAGTGACTGTAATAATAAATTTTACAAGCCACTTCTCATGACATAAATTGGTAAGTAACTTCATCAATACTAATTAGTCTTTGCCGGTTACCCATCTGGCCCCTGACTTGCGATGCTTAGGAAGTTCCATACTCGCGGCTCTTCCCAACAGTAGCACATCCGTGAAACTTCTGGCGCTATTCATTATGCAGTACCAGGACAAGAAGCTAAAAAAAAAGCTCTGTTACAAGTTCAATGGTGGTGCAAGGATTGATGTTATTATCCAGGAGGCACGGATGCAAAAGATAGAAGACAAATTAATTTCCTTAAAATTCAAAATGCTCATTATTGTCACGTTGTATGAGCATTTGGTGAAGATTTCACTGGGAAATGTTGCAATAATTTGATAATCGTTCGTATTGGATGAAACTCTAATATCATCTGTTTATTAAGTATCCGTGTTATTAGTATATCATCACATACGGTGTAAGAAGATAACATAAAGATTAAGAAACAGTCATCAAATATAATGGAAGCTGAAATGCGAGGATTGAAGATGTAATAGGACAATAAAAATATAAGACGGAAGAAGAAATAATCGTAATAGCATTATGTAAAAATAGGGATTTGAGGATTCCTATATCCTCGAGGAGAACTTCTAGTATATTAACTATATAGAATATCATAGCCTTGATCAACAATAAAATCCCAGCAATTATCAAATTATCCATCCATTTCTCAGTGACATTCTCACTAGATGAGCGTTTTTGAGAATAATGCTAACATTTGGTAAGGTATGAAATAAAATGCGATATCCTCCATAGTTGTCGTCCGATATAGTGTAACGGCTATCACATCACGCTTTCACCGTGGAGACCGGGGTTCGACTCCCCGTATCGGAGATATATTTAATATTTTTTTGATTTGACTTCAAATGAGAACTATTTTTTTTTAAGCATCGTGTGGTAAACAAGCTTCCACCGAATGAGCTTAAGAAAGCGCAAACAATTTTCAACCTGACAAAGCATACATCATTTTTCATACAAGTCCTTGTTAAGTAACTCAAAAAAATCATTAACGAGATGGCCAAAAGAGTTGCCGATGCGCAAATACAGAGAGAAACGTACGATTCTAACGAGTCTGACGATGACGTGACTCCCTCCACTAAGGTTGCGTCATCTGCTGTGATGAATAGAAGAAAAATTGCCATGCCAAAGCGCAGGATGGCGTTCAAACCTTTTGGTTCTGCAAAATCGGATGAAACCAAGCAGGCTAGTTCTTTTAGCTTCCTGAACCGGGCGGACGGCACTGGAGAAGCTCAGGTTGATAATAGCCCTACCACAGAAAGCAATTCCAGACTAAAAGCATTGAACCTCCAGTTCAAGGCTAAGGTTGATGACTTAGTTCTAAGCAAGCCGTTAGCGGACTTGAGGCCCCTTTTCACCAGGTACGAATTATACATAAAGAATATCTTAGAAGCTCCCGTGAAATCTATCGAGAATCCAACGCAGACAAAGGGAAATGATGCTAAACCTGCCAAAGTAGAAGATGTCCAAAAAAGTTCCGATTCTTCATCTGAAGATGAGGTTAAGGTGGAAGGACCCAAGTTCACAATAGATGCTAAACCGCCTATTTCAGATTCTGTTTTTTCATTTGGCCCAAAAAAGGAAAATCGCAAGAAAGATGAAAGTGATAGCGAAAATGATATAGAAATCAAGGGCCCTGAATTTAAATTTTCTGGAACTGTATCAAGTGATGTATTTAAGCTGAATCTAAGCACCGATAAAAATGAAAAGAAAACCGAGACTAATGCTAAACCATTTTCATTTTCTTCGGCCACTTCAACTACTGAACAAACGAAGAGTAAAAATCCCCTTTCATTGACAGAAGCTACCAAGACCAATGTGGACAACAACAGTAAAGCCGAGGCTTCTTTCACTTTTGGAACAAAACATGCTGCGGATTCTCAAAATAATAAACCATCTTTTGTATTTGGTCAAGCAGCTGCAAAACCATCGCTAGAAAAGAGCTCATTCACGTTTGGTTCAACAACAATTGAAAAAAAAAATGACGAAAACTCAACCTCTAACTCAAAACCTGAAAAGTCTAGTGATAGCAATGATTCAAAACCATCTTTTTCCTTTTCCATACCCAGTAAGAATACACCTGATGCATCTAAGCCATCTTTTAATTTTGGGGTCCCAAACTCTTCCAAAAACGAAACTTCAAAACCGGTATTTTCGTTTGGTGCAGCAACACCATCGGCCAAAGAAGCTAGTCAGGAAGATGACAACAACAACGTTGAAAAACCTTCCTCTAAGCCTGCCTTCAATTTCATATCTAACGCTGGTACCGAGAAAGAGAAGGAAAGTAAAAAGGACTCAAAGCCAGCTTTTTCATTTGGCATATCAAACGGAAGTGAAAGCAAAGACTCTGACAAACCCTCTTTACCCTCTGCGGTTGATGGTGAAAATGACAAGAAAGAAGCAACAAAGCCTGCTTTTTCGTTTGGAATAAATACAAATACTACTAAAACCGCGGATACTAAAGCTCCAACTTTTACATTTGGCTCCTCTGCACTCGCTGACAATAAAGAGGATGTTAAGAAACCTTTTTCATTCGGTACCTCCCAGCCTAATAATACTCCATCCTTCTCATTCGGAAAAACAACAGCAAACTTGCCTGCTAATTCTTCAACATCTCCTGCTCCCTCTATACCATCGACGGGGTTCAAATTCTCTTTGCCATTTGAACAAAAAAGTGGTCAAACAACTACAAATGATAGCAAGGAAGAATCAACAACAGAAGCAACTGGAAATGAGTCGCAAGATGCAACCAAAGTAGATGCTACCCCAGAAGAATCAAAGCCAATAAACTTGCAAAACGGTGAGGAAGACGAGGTGGCTTTATTTTCGCAAAAAGCAAAATTAATGACATTCAATGCTGAAACCAAATCGTACGATTCAAGAGGCGTAGGCGAAATGAAGCTTTTGAAGAAAAAGGACGATCCTTCTAAAGTGCGCCTACTTTGTAGGTCTGATGGTATGGGTAATGTATTACTAAATGCAACTGTTGTAGACTCCTTCAAATATGAGCCTTTAGCTCCCGGAAATGATAATCTCATTAAAGCTCCTACTGTTGCAGCTGATGGGAAACTTGTAACTTATATCGTCAAGTTTAAGCAGAAGGAAGAAGGCCGCTCATTTACGAAAGCTATTGAAGATGCTAAAAAAGAAATGAAATAAGAGTAAATACAGTTAACAATTTTAAATAGAATAGATCCCTCATATTTTGTAGCTCAAGGTTATAGTTGAGCAAATAAAGAATACAAAATTTATTCCAAAACACACTACGAATCTATATTTTCCAGTTCTTTGTCTATAATAGATTTGGCAGCTTTTGAAGCCCAAGCCAATCTTCTTTCATCCCTATCAAAAGCTTTATCTCCTTTCTTTCCTGCAAGGAAATTATGGTATCTAAATTTCTTGTTAATAAACCACTTCAAACCTTTGAGAATGAATAGCATATTTTCCGATTTAACGTTCTTCGTTAAAACATCGCGCAAATAATCATCGGAGTAGATTATACGCTTATTTCCATTTTCATCCATCTTGAGTTTCTTCTCACTTTTTTTAGCTACAGTTAAAAATAACTGAAATAGCAATATCTCCATAAATAACATCCCTTCTGTGTTTAATCCACCCATAAATGGAACATGCTTGAAAACATCTAATTTCAAAATGTCATTAGCAAGCAACGATCCAAAAAATCTCCCCTGATTTGAGATGCGAAGCAGTTTTTCTTTATCATCTAAATCATCTTCTTCGTCAGTATCGCTTTCAGAATCAAATTCTTTGTCTTCAAATTTTTTTATCACATCCCAGAATAGGAACTGAAACGACTTCGATAAATGGCTATACCTTTCACATATTTTGTTCGCGACCAATGCGTAGTAATGATTATAACCATTGGATCCACTATCAGCCAAAAGACAATGTAAAACAATTCTTGGAATTTCAAGAACTTGCTTATTTTTCAAGCTTAACTTTTCAAGTTTACTAAATGCATCCAGGTAATCTTGTGCAGACATAATACTTATAAATATAGCCCTTCGAATGTCAGTATTCATACGCTGTTGTCTGGCGATGATATTCCAATCTGGAATATCATCAAGAAGATCATCCTCGATTGAAATTTTAGATTTCTTGGACTTGCTGGCATCATTTTCATTATTGATCGAAACTTCAAAAGCATTTTCCATGTTTCCTCGCCAAGAAGCACCAACCAGCCACCATTTACCCTTGGAATCAATGTTTTTAATGTCGTCCAGAGAAACCTGTAAAGGCTCCCAAGAAGAAGAAGAATTCAAAATGCTTTGCAAGTTTTTCTTTAATGGATGATGATCAGTCGCCAAAATAGAAGGCTTTAACCTGTTGTTTTTCAAGTCAGACATGGTATCCATTAAAAATCTCAATCTTGGGCTCTGCTCTTTTAAATTCTTGGCGTTCTTCAACAGTTCTGATCGTATATCTCTCAGGGCGGATGGATCATCACCCCGGATCAGTTGTCCTGAAATCGATATAATTCGTAAAAGTAACTCAGTAGTGAATTCATTAGGATCTGCTACAAATATTCGAATAATGTCATAGAGTAAGCGACACGAAACAAATCCAAAATTATAACAATACGATAGTAAGGTTGCAATATTGATGCATATTTTAGAGGAAATTTTGCTCTGCTGATCCTTTAATATATTTTCTATTTCCTCTTCGTAATGATGCAGAAATGCCTCTACCGTTTTTTGAATGAAAAAAGCACCCACCTCAATACCTCTTAATTTTGATAATGTATACGCAAGAGCAGCATAATTCATTATAAATCCGTCCAACAACTTCTGATTTTGGCTTATGATATTCAATATCCCTTTCGTTAACGATTCTGTAACGTACTGCCTAGGCAGGGAATCATACAATCTGTTTAAATCAGTGATAATAATAGTAATATTGGAGTCTGAAAGCTTATTCAAAGAGGAGTTGACCTTCTTGCTAATTTCAGACAAAGTACTATTGTTTTCACTATCATCCAATTTCTTTCTCAGTGATGGGGGAACATAGCTCTCTACAGATTGTGTGGGAGCTACATAGGGATTTTCCTTTTCTCTTCTATAATTATCATCCGAGTCCGCAACGCTGTCGTTATCAGATTCACTAAGCCCATCTGAGTCTTCAAAATCAGAAGCTGAAAGATCATCATCCGAGGAAAATGCTTTCTCGCTTGCTTCATCATCTTTTCTCATAGAATTAGTTTCTGTGGCAAAATCTCCATACTCTTCGTCACTTTTGCCATAATTTTCAAAGTATTCCAAACCTTCAAGAAGTCCACCAATAGCATCAAATTCATCTTTTGCATGTATAGCCTTCCTTTCTCCTTTCAAGCCCAACTTTTTTGCGTAATATTGCATGTCCATCTCGTCCCTTTCAAACGCTGATCTGTCTGAAGGGGCCAGCGGATAACTCACAAAATTCTCATTTGTATCTCTGTTACGAATATGTTTCTTTTCATATGAGTTACCTTTTATTTCTCCCGAGTTTTCAGCTCCTTGTATACCCTTTGCTTTCCGTTTCGATGATTCTAGTTTTTTCATTGTTTCTTCCGCAGACATTGCCTGCTCACCGCTTTCTTCTGCTACTTCATCAGTAAGCACTTCGTCACTATCCCTGTTTTCATTACTTTCTGATTCATCTGAAGAAATCGGATTTTTACCGTTAGCCTGCTTGCCTACGTTTTTCACACCTGCATTAGCACTCCTCTTTTCGGACGTTGGTGCTGATTTTAGCCGGCTGGAATTGATTTCTCTAGTTGATATAATTTTACGTTTCTTGTCGGCCCGTTCCATCTTTCTCTTTTCTTTACGGCTTAAATGTTTGCCATTTCCTCGTTTTCTCTTTTTTCCTTCTGAAATAGAAAACCTTTCATCTTGACTGTAGTCAAGAGTCTTCAACTCGTCCAAAATAACGCCTGGAATTCTAATACCATCTGTTTTTTGCATTGCCTCAATATTCTGCAGCTGTGGACTGGCTATCTTTAGTTAAGATGAGGCTTCGTAAGTAAGTTCAGTAGTCTTGTAAGCTCATCGCATTTTTTTTTTGCTGGATTTTAAATTTTTCACAGCGAAAAGGACGGGAAGCTAAAAGATTAAAAAATAAATATTGCAGATACCATATGTAATTTAGTAAAATATTTTTATAAAATATTATTATTTTCTTGTTCTTCAGTGATTTATTGTAACCATGGAGAAATGCTCACGTAAATAATGTCAAGTCCAATGGCACACTACTACCCTTTCCACTTGGATACAGTTTTGTTTTATTTTGAAAGGGACGTGGCTTAGGCATTTGTGACACATTAGTCCATTTGAATCTTGAATCATCTATAACAATTCTTTCATTTCCAGATTTGGCCCCAACGATAGAATTCGATCCCCCTATCGTATACCTACCTACATCAACATCTGGTTGATTTGTATGCGTATTATGCTTGTGTTGCAGCGTCGATCCACCTGTAGAAAATAACCGTTGTTTAAGGTTTTTACTGGGGCTATTAGAGGTACCGGTATCCATCGTAGATGGACTTGGTGGTGGGGGTGGCGACTTAGTGGGGTTTTTCGAAATCGATTCAGTTTCGGTACGAACGGAAAGTGTAGGCGCAACAGGAGGAGGCGATGGTATTGATGTAGACACGGATTGCTGAGGCAGACTTGGTGCACTAAATGTTGGCAATGGCGGAGCAGCTGCAACAGGAGGAGAAGGAGGTTTTTCGAGATTTGAGGAGGGAAGAACATCGTGTAATAAAGAAGCGGCGGGGGCATTATTCTTGCTATCATCTGATAAAACTGGTGGAACTGGTGGAGGTGGAACGTGTCCAGGCAGTGCAGGGGCCTTTGCTTTTTTCATCCCTAACACAGTCTCACTCTTATCATTGGTGTGGTCATCACCTGATGCAGTTGGAGTCGGTAGCGATGTTATAGGAGGAGGAGGTGCACTAGGAGGCAAAGGAGGCGCCATAGCATCCGTATGGGGCGGTGGTGCGTTAAAAGCATTCGATGATGTTTGCTTATGTAATTTGGATTCAATTTCATCCAAAAACGACATACCATTTTGGCTACTCTGTTTAGGCGGGTTTATAGATGGAGAAACAGGAGAAGGTCTTACGTTATCATCCTTAGATGAACCTATTACATCCTCTTGTTTATCTTGGGTAGTGTATCCAGTATCACCACCAACCACGAATCTATCATCTCTCTTCTTTTGGATCTCAGCAAGAAATGGTAAGGGTCCCCCAGGTGTTACGGCCGAGGAAGAACTGGATGAAGATATTTTGGATTGATTACTGGACGCTGAGGGCTTGTTTGTCGTGAGTGTTAGCGGAGGAGGAGGAGCCGATGGTACTGACGTTGCAACCGAAGGAGGAGGAGGAGGTGGTGGTGGTGCTAAAGGAATAGATGATGCTGACAAAGCAGAGGATGTTGAAAAAGCACCAGGTGGTGGGGGAGGAGGAGGTGGTGGCGCGGGCATTGACGATGCTTTGTTAGGAGGAACTGATGTAGTATTTGGTAACGGTGGTGCTAAAGTTGGGGGAACCGGGGTTGCTTTTACGCTGTTAGTCGACGCAGAGCTCATGGCTGCTGGTAGTGGTGGTGGAGGGGGAGCTGGAGCTGAAGTTGCTTTTTTAGGTGCAGAGGTCACATTTGGTAACGATGGTGGAGGTGGTGCAGTAGGCGGTAATGGCGGAGCATGTGATGTAGGAATGGGCGGAGCAGATGATGGAAGTGGTGGTTGTGAAGGAGATTTATGGTTTTCGGTTTGAATCTTTGTGGAAGAAACGCCCTCGACGGCTCCTCGTTCAGACCTCCTGGCATTAATTTCTGCCAAAAATGGCAACCCGCCTGCAGGAACTTCAGAAGATGGTGGTGAGACTGCGTTATCTGTAGGTTTAATGTTTTTTGAGTCCAGGCCAAATGTTGGAGTTGGGGGAGGGGGTGGAGCTTGTGGAGGGTTGCTAACATGTGTTGGCAGAGACGCTGAAGGCAAAGGGGGTGCTGACACACTAGGAAGAGAAATATTAGAGCTTTTTCTTTGGTGGCTTCTGTGTGCTGGCCTTACTGAAGGCATATGCGGTCTATTTTGCGGTACCTTTGGAGCAGAGGCACCTGATAATGGAAGCGGTGGTGCTGGAGATGATGGTACAATGGGAATAGGAGGCGCCGCAGAAGATGGAATATCAGGAATTGGAGGTGCAGAAGACGAGGGAATACTAGGAACAGCGGGTGCTGATGATAATGGTGCATTAGGAATGGGGGGAGCCGCAACAGATGGCACCGCGCCCGGAATTGGCGGTGCGCTCGCCGATGGAGAGGGTTTAGTGCTTGCATTGTTATTGATATGTTTTAACTTCGGTATACCTCCAGCTAAAATATCGCCCAACTGCGGAGCGCCCATCCCAGGGATTGGAGGAGCTGACATAGAGGGTCCTTTACTACTGACAGTACCAGAACTTCCTGAGGCCGATGAAACGACACCACCTCCCACGATTGGGGCACTTCTATCATTGGTCTCAGCTTTCTTTAGCTTCATTCCCTTTCTAATGTCACCTAACAGGGCGTCACGGCCCTGCATCACAGATTTTGCCGGTTTAGGAGCACTACCACCTAATGCTGGTGGAGGCGGTGGAGGAGGAGGAGCTGGAGCACCTGCCATTTCAACAATTCGTTATATATATGGTAGGCTTCTTCAACAAACGGTTGTGCGCTTTTTAGTCGTATGCTTTGTCTCATATCAAAGACTTTCTTCATAAGTTTATAATTTTAGATTTTGTTCAAGTATTTACTGACTGTGCGGATTATTCTTAAGGCCCCTATTTGAGGACGGCGGCCGCACCCGTAAGCAGTGACTAGGTTATGAACATTTCATTCTTTCTAAAGACGCTTTTAGCAAGCTTCATACAGGATAGTAGGATTTGAAGGCTAACATTGTGATTCCATCCTCTGTCAATGTTTCGTAACTTGAATATTTGCGACTTTTTCCATCGTTTGTGAGCTAAAAATTTTATCTTGCCCTTGTAATTTGAACTTAAAAGAGAATACAGCAATGTAGCGGACAAACCGAACATTGAAATTACCATTTTAATTGTAACTTATCTTGAAGAAGTTCCATACCGTATGTTATCAAGATACTTCTCAGGGCAATATCTACATTTACATATTTGCCTGCTTAACATCCGAACATTTCACATTTTGATTATTTCGAGAAAAAGTCAAAAAATTTCTCAAAGAAAAAAGAAGTAATGCCGAACTGAGAGTAAATGCATCACATCGTTGCGAAAAACTGGTAAAAAATGACTTCAAGTTATAAGTAAATGAAAGATTAACAATATCTAATTCTCGATTCTTTTTTCAAGTTTCAGCCATAAGATACATAAGCGGAATACCTTTAAACATCCTGCAAACAGTCTAATAAATACGTATAATAAGTTTGAAATGGGAGGCGTTCGTGAAAAGAAAGCTGAATACTTTGCTAAATTAAGAGAATACTTGGAAGAATACAAGTCTTTGTTCGTTGTCGGTGTTGACAATGTTTCTTCCCAACAAATGCACGAAGTCAGAAAGGAATTGAGAGGCAGAGCTGTCGTCTTGATGGGTAAGAACACCATGGTTAGAAGAGCCATCAGAGGTTTCTTATCCGACTTGCCAGACTTCGAAAAGTTGTTGCCTTTTGTCAAAGGTAACGTTGGTTTCGTTTTCACTAACGAACCATTGACTGAAATCAAGAGCGTTATTGTCTCTAACAGAGTTGCTGCTCCAGCCAGAGCTGGTGCCGTTGCTCCAGAAGACATCTGGGTTAGAGCCGTCAACACTGGTATGGAACCAGGTAAGACTTCTTTCTTCCAAGCTTTGGGTGTCCCAACCAAGATTGCCAGAGGTACCATTGAAATTGTTTCTGATGTCAAGGTCGTTGACGCCGGTAACAAGGTCGGTCAATCTGAAGCTTCCTTGTTGAACTTGTTGAACATCTCTCCATTCACTTTCGGTTTGACTGTTGTTCAAGTTTACGACAACGGTCAAGTGTTCCCATCTTCTATCTTGGATATCACCGATGAAGAATTGGTTTCTCACTTCGTTTCCGCTGTCAGCACCATTGCTTCTATCTCTTTGGCTATTGGTTACCCAACCTTGCCATCTGTCGGTCACACTTTGATCAACAACTACAAGGACTTGTTAGCTGTTGCCATTGCTGCTTCCTACCACTACCCTGAAATTGAAGATTTGGTTGACAGAATTGAAAACCCAGAAAAGTACGCTGCTGCTGCTCCAGCTGCTAGCTCCGCTGCTTCCGGTGACGCTGCTCCAGCTGAAGAAGCTGCTGCTGAAGAAGAAGAAGAATCTGATGACGACATGGGTTTCGGTTTATTCGATTAAGAAGTGCAACATGAATTATTAAGTTAATTTCATATATACTATTTTATAATTAAATAACATTAATCCTCATTGATTCATTTTATTCATGATAAAGTACTGTCCCGTTCTTTTGCGCTGGACTGAGTTAGTTTTCGAATAGCCGGCGATCTTCATATATTTTGAGCGGCTCTGGACACCTAGCTGGATAAAAATACTTCCACTTAATGTAGTTTGGTTTTCTAGTTCATACGGACTATTTCAAAGTTCATGGTTTGATGAGAGAAAGTAGCTATACTATCTTCCCAATTTACGCTTGCCTCTGAACAAAGGTTTTCATCCTTTATATGTTTATTGAAATACTGAGAATACCAAAAATTGTTTTTTTCTCTACTATCGCTTGATTCTTTCAAGACGTCGGATATAAGAAATGTCACAAAATCAAAAATCGCTGCGAGGAAATAATGAAGAAAAGTAAAACACGAAACTACTGCTTCGATGAGAGGTGAGAAGAAGCTCCCATAAAAAAAAACCTATCTTGAAGTATTTCTATGTTCCCTAAGAGATCAATAGAAGTAGAATATGTTTCGAAGGGGAGATAATTCAAATTTTAACGTACAAAATAGCTTCTTTCTTCCTTTGGAATACGAATTTACCGTAAAAGATAATGTACCTTCAAAAAAAAAGAGTAGTGTAGGTTTTTTTCCATTAGATGATTCTTTATTCACATCAAAAAACAATTCAGGGCACCATAAAAGTGAACAGCTCCATCGCGGTAATGCAGAAACTATCAGAAGCCAATTTGGAACTGACGCAGTTCCGATAAGGATCGATGAGAAAGAAGGAAAGTGGGATAGAATTCAAGATGATAATTCTTCTAATTTAAACTACCAAATTAACAACAGCAATGACCCAGCTTCGAGTGGTAAATATAGCCAGAGTATTGACCGTAACCATATAGCGGAGTCAAAATTTTCAAAAAAAAATGGAAAAATTGATAGTCTTCGTTCTAACTCAGCAACTTTTGTGCTAAATACTGCAGATGAAGACGTGATAGAATTTAGTTTAGACGATAATGTCCCTTATGCTGAGTTATTATCTGGTGCCACCCTTGAAAAATGTTCGTTGACTCTAAATGAAATAAACAAAAAACTATTCAATACGCTCTATGACTTTCGAGTAAGCAAAGATAATCCCGAAGAAAATTTGGTAGAACTAATACTTCCGAACTGCGTGGTGTTATTAAACTTTTTTGAAGACATTGAACTCTTGGCCGACTCATCTGATGAGGCTTTTGAAAAATCTACTTTCATTAACACAATTGAGTTCATTGTGCACGATATTTGGGTCGAAACGTTGATAAAGAACATAAACTTATTACAAATGCTTGATGCAGATTTGAAATGTTACAATGACAAGTACATAATTTGCAAGCTAAAGGGTCAGTATCCCTCCACAAATATAGTGGACATAATGAGCCATTTGAAGCATTTTTCCAATTCTATTTTGGAAACTTTCAAATTCGGAATCGAGCTAAAAGAACAAGATCAATGCCACAATAGAAACACTATTATCAACTGCGTTCTTTTCAGTAGAGTATTTTCAACGATTGTTTTAGAAATTCAAAAATGCTTTATCTTGATTGTTAAATTCATGTATTCTGTCAATTTTTTAGAAAAATTTTCCGATGAAGTATTTTTGTCATTTATTGAAATTCTCATAAAAATTGTCTTTGAGCACCAGATTCCGCAGTTGTTTTTGGGAATTGATGAAATTATTCAACTCTGGTTAAAGAACAATGAAGTAAAACGGCAACAACTTTTGAGCGCTTGGTGCAACGGAACTGTTCAAGATATGAAGCAAAGCCAACAAAGAGAGTCCTCAAACGCAGAATCTGAATCAATCGCTTCAAGTACAGAAGAGGACGAAGAGGGCCTCCAATTCAATAAATGGGATGTAATTGAACCATTTATTGATAATATCAAGGCTTTGAATCAATCAACATCCCATATGTGACGCAGCGATAAAACCGCGGCATACAAACATCTACACAATTAGCAAGGGCAATCCATATTTTGTCTTTTCGCGCTCTGGAAAGGCCTAAGTAATGTCGTAAACGCATTCTATCTGTACTTCAACTCTCCTCTCTGCATTGGTTTGTGCAAATCACATTTTACGATACTGCCAGATTTATGCAAAAAGTGAAAACCAAGGGACCAGAACAAAGCAAAATTACGATATACTTCGAATTCCTTCGTGCTTGACTAAGACAAAGGGGTAGACGTAGCGATTTTTAGCGGGCCAAGAACTGGTTCCGAAAAAGCACAAGCACACGGAACCCTCAGCTAAGGAGGGACAGCACCGATGCGGAAGGACAAACTTTCTTTTTGCCTATCACAGTATCTTATCGAGCTAACTATTTTTCGACATACATGAAAAAGCAGAAATATTAACGAAAAAGAAAAGAAAGACCATGTCATGTACGGGCAATCAGAATCTGTAACAAGCGCCATTTTTTTTTCTGTATCGGGTCCTCCTTACCGCTCTCCTTCCGTGTAACGCGTTATGAAACTCTAATCCTACTATCGGCGACTCTCTCGAAATTTTTCTTAACGCGTCCTTGTACTGCGTCCAACGCTTTTGCCACTTGGATTTCTATTATAGGAAATAGTCTTGCTTACTGGGCGACGAATTTTCGCGTTTTGATGAAGCACAGGAAGAATTTCTTTTTTTTTTGGCTTCTTCTGGTTCCGTTTTTTACGCGCACAAATCTAAAAAAAGAAATAATTATAACCTAGTCTCGAAAATTTTCATCGATCCATTCGTTCCTTTTTTTCGATTTTTTCAGATCAAAATTCTTGTTTCTTTCTTTGTCTTAGTTTATATTAAAAGATATTTTGATTTTACTCCTGAACTATTTATTCTTTCTAAGAAGGCCAGAACACTACAGCTGTTTTAACCGACTACAAAGTTCTCCATTCTCGAACACTAGCCTTCATTTACCAAACAGGAACTAGCGTATATCATTAGTCCTTATTCGAAAAGAGATTGGTAGATATTTATTGTAGTTTGTGAGAAGGAGAAAATACTGTCATTGGACTGATAGTTAGAGGACATTAACCTCTCTTACGTTCGCTCAAAAAAATTAAAATAAGCAAGTAGCTGAAATCAAGTCTTTCATACAACGATCAGACCATGAACACTGATCAACAACCTTATCAGGGCCAAACGGACTATACCCAGGGGCCAGATAACGGGCAAAGTCAGGAACAAGACTATGACCAATATGGCCAGCCTTTGTATCCTTCACAAGCTGATGGTTACTACGATCCAAATGTCGCTGCTGGTACTGAAGCTGATATGTATGGTCAACAGCCACCAAACGAGTCTTACGACCAAGACTACACAAACGGTGAATACTATGGTCAACCGCCAAATATGGCTGCTCAAGACGGTGAAAACTTTTCGGATTTTAGCAGTTACGGCCCTCCTGGAACACCTGGATATGATAGCTATGGTGGTCAGTATACCCCTTCTCAAATGAGTTATGGAGAACCAAATTCGTCGGGTACCTCGACTCCAATTTACGGTAATTATGACCCAAATGCTATCGCTATGGCTCTGCCAAATGAACCTTATCCTGCTTGGACTGCTGACTCTCAATCTCCCGTTTCGATCGAGCAAATCGAAGATATCTTTATTGATTTGACCAACAGACTCGGGTTCCAAAGAGACTCCATGAGAAATATGTTTGATCATTTTATGGTTCTCTTGGACTCTAGGTCCTCGAGAATGTCTCCTGATCAAGCTTTACTATCTTTACATGCCGACTACATTGGTGGCGATACTGCTAACTATAAAAAATGGTATTTCGCTGCTCAGTTAGATATGGATGATGAAGTTGGTTTTAGAAATATGAGTCTTGGAAAACTCTCCAGGAAGGCAAGAAAAGCTAAGAAGAAAAACAAGAAAGCAATGGAAGAGGCCAATCCTGAAGACACTGAAGAAACTTTAAACAAGATTGAAGGTGACAACTCCCTAGAGGCTGCTGATTTTAGATGGAAGGCCAAGATGAACCAGTTATCTCCTTTGGAAAGAGTTCGCCATATTGCATTATATCTATTATGTTGGGGTGAAGCTAATCAAGTCAGATTCACTGCTGAATGTTTATGTTTTATCTACAAGTGTGCTCTTGACTACTTGGATTCCCCTCTTTGCCAACAACGCCAAGAACCTATGCCAGAAGGTGATTTCTTGAATAGGGTCATTACGCCAATTTATCATTTCATCAGAAATCAAGTTTATGAAATTATTGATGGTCGTTTTGTCAAGCGTGAAAGAGATCATAACAAAATTGTCGGTTATGATGATTTAAACCAATTGTTCTGGTATCCAGAAGGTATTGCAAAGATTGTTCTTGAAGATGGAACAAAATTGATAGAACTCCCATTGGAAGAACGTTATTTAAGATTAGGCGATGTCGTCTGGGATGATGTATTTTTCAAAACATATAAAGAGACCCGTACTTGGTTGCATTTGGTCACCAACTTCAACCGTATTTGGGTTATGCATATCTCCATTTTCTGGATGTACTTTGCATATAATTCACCAACATTTTACACTCATAACTACCAACAATTGGTCGACAACCAACCTTTGGCTGCTTACAGATGGGCATCTTGCGCATTAGGTGGTACTGTTGCAAGTTTGATTCAAATTGTCGCTACTTTGTGTGAATGGTCATTCGTTCCAAGAAAATGGGCTGGTGCTCAACATCTATCTCGTAGATTCTGGTTTTTATGCATCATCTTTGGTATTAATTTGGGTCCTATTATTTTCGTTTTTGCCTACGACAAAGACACAGTCTATTCTACTGCTGCACACGTTGTTGCTGCTGTTATGTTCTTTGTTGCGGTTGCTACCATCATATTCTTCTCCATTATGCCATTGGGGGGATTGTTTACGTCATATATGAAAAAATCTACAAGGCGTTATGTTGCTTCTCAAACATTCACTGCTGCATTTGCCCCTCTACATGGGTTAGATAGATGGATGTCCTATTTAGTTTGGGTTACTGTTTTTGCCGCCAAATATTCAGAATCGTACTACTTTCTAGTTTTATCTTTGAGAGATCCAATTAGAATTTTGTCCACCACTGCAATGAGGTGTACAGGTGAATACTGGTGGGGTGCGGTACTTTGTAAAGTGCAACCCAAGATTGTCTTAGGTTTGGTTATCGCTACCGACTTCATTCTTTTCTTCTTGGATACCTACTTATGGTACATTATTGTGAATACCATTTTCTCTGTTGGGAAATCTTTCTATTTAGGTATTTCTATCTTAACACCATGGAGAAATATCTTCACAAGATTGCCAAAAAGAATATACTCCAAGATTTTGGCTACTACTGATATGGAGATTAAATACAAACCAAAGGTTTTGATTTCTCAAGTATGGAATGCCATCATTATTTCAATGTACAGAGAACATCTCTTAGCCATCGACCATGTACAAAAATTACTATATCATCAAGTTCCATCTGAAATCGAAGGTAAAAGAACTTTGAGAGCTCCTACCTTCTTTGTTTCTCAAGATGACAATAATTTTGAGACTGAATTTTTCCCTAGGGATTCAGAGGCTGAGCGTCGTATTTCTTTCTTTGCTCAATCTTTGTCTACTCCAATTCCCGAACCACTTCCAGTTGATAACATGCCAACGTTCACAGTATTGACTCCTCACTACGCGGAAAGAATTCTGCTGTCATTAAGAGAAATTATTCGTGAAGATGACCAATTTTCTAGAGTTACTCTTTTAGAATATCTAAAACAATTACATCCCGTTGAATGGGAATGTTTTGTTAAGGATACTAAGATTTTGGCTGAAGAAACCGCTGCCTATGAAGGAAATGAAAATGAAGCTGAAAAGGAAGATGCTTTGAAATCTCAAATCGATGATTTGCCATTTTATTGTATTGGTTTTAAATCTGCTGCTCCAGAATATACACTTCGTACGAGAATTTGGGCTTCTTTGAGGTCGCAGACTCTATATCGTACTATTTCAGGGTTCATGAATTATTCAAGAGCTATCAAATTACTGTATCGTGTGGAAAATCCTGAAATTGTTCAAATGTTTGGTGGTAATGCTGAAGGCTTAGAAAGAGAGCTAGAAAAGATGGCAAGAAGAAAGTTCAAATTTTTGGTCTCTATGCAGAGATTGGCTAAATTCAAACCACATGAACTGGAAAATGCTGAGTTTTTGTTGAGAGCTTACCCAGACTTACAAATTGCCTACTTGGATGAAGAGCCACCTTTGACTGAAGGTGAGGAGCCAAGAATCTATTCCGCTTTGATTGATGGACATTGTGAAATTCTAGATAATGGTCGTAGACGTCCCAAATTTAGAGTTCAATTATCTGGTAACCCAATTCTTGGTGATGGTAAATCTGATAACCAAAACCATGCTTTGATTTTTTACAGAGGTGAATACATTCAATTAATTGATGCCAACCAAGATAACTACTTGGAAGAATGTCTGAAGATTAGATCTGTTTTGGCTGAATTTGAGGAATTGAACGTTGAACAAGTTAATCCATATGCTCCCGGTTTAAGGTATGAGGAGCAAACAACTAATCATCCTGTTGCTATTGTTGGTGCCAGAGAATACATTTTCTCTGAAAACTCTGGTGTGCTGGGTGATGTGGCCGCTGGTAAAGAACAAACTTTTGGTACATTATTTGCGCGTACTTTATCTCAAATTGGTGGTAAATTGCATTATGGTCATCCGGATTTCATTAATGCTACGTTTATGACCACTAGAGGTGGTGTTTCCAAAGCACAAAAGGGTTTGCATTTGAACGAAGATATTTATGCTGGTATGAATGCTATGCTTCGTGGTGGTCGTATCAAGCATTGTGAGTATTATCAATGTGGTAAAGGTAGAGATTTGGGTTTCGGTACAATTCTAAATTTCACTACAAAGATTGGTGCTGGTATGGGTGAACAAATGTTATCCCGTGAATATTATTATCTGGGTACCCAATTACCAGTGGACCGTTTCCTAACATTCTATTATGCCCATCCTGGTTTCCATTTGAACAACTTGTTCATTCAATTATCTTTGCAAATGTTTATGTTGACTTTGGTGAATTTATCTTCCTTGGCCCATGAATCTATTATGTGTATTTACGATAGGAACAAACCAAAAACAGATGTTTTGTTTCCAATTGGGTGTTACAACTTCCAACCTGCGGTTGATTGGGTGAGACGTTATACATTGTCTATTTTCATTGTTTTCTGGATTGCCTTCGTTCCTATTGTTGTTCAAGAACTAATTGAACGTGGTCTATGGAAAGCCACCCAAAGATTTTTCTGCCACCTATTATCATTATCCCCTATGTTCGAAGTGTTTGCGGGCCAAATCTACTCTTCTGCGTTATTAAGTGATTTAGCAATTGGCGGTGCTCGTTATATATCCACCGGTCGTGGTTTTGCAACTTCTCGTATACCATTTTCAATTTTGTATTCAAGATTTGCAGGGTCTGCTATCTACATGGGTGCAAGATCTATATTAATGTTGCTGTTCGGTACTGTCGCACATTGGCAAGCTCCACTACTGTGGTTTTGGGCCTCTCTATCTTCATTAATTTTTGCGCCTTTCGTTTTCAATCCACATCAGTTTGCTTGGGAAGATTTCTTTTTGGATTACAGGGATTATATCAGATGGTTATCAAGAGGTAATAATCAATATCATAGAAACTCGTGGATTGGTTACGTGAGGATGTCTAGAGCACGTATTACTGGGTTTAAACGTAAACTGGTTGGCGATGAATCTGAGAAAGCTGCTGGTGACGCAAGCAGAGCTCATAGAACCAATTTGATCATGGCTGAAATCATACCCTGTGCAATTTATGCAGCTGGTTGTTTTATTGCCTTCACGTTTATTAATGCTCAAACCGGTGTCAAGACTACTGATGATGATAGGGTGAATTCTGTTTTACGTATCATCATTTGTACCTTGGCGCCAATCGCCGTTAACCTCGGTGTTCTATTCTTCTGTATGGGTATGTCATGCTGCTCTGGTCCCTTATTTGGTATGTGTTGTAAGAAGACAGGTTCTGTAATGGCTGGAATTGCCCACGGTGTTGCTGTTATTGTCCACATTGCCTTTTTCATTGTCATGTGGGTTTTGGAGAGCTTCAACTTTGTTAGAATGTTAATCGGAGTCGTTACTTGTATCCAATGTCAAAGACTCATTTTTCATTGCATGACAGCGTTAATGTTGACTCGTGAATTCAAAAACGATCATGCTAATACAGCTTTCTGGACTGGTAAGTGGTATGGTAAAGGTATGGGTTACATGGCTTGGACCCAGCCAAGTAGAGAATTAACCGCCAAGGTAATTGAGCTTTCAGAATTTGCAGCAGATTTTGTTCTAGGTCATGTGATTTTAATCTGTCAACTGCCACTCATTATAATCCCAAAAATAGATAAATTCCACTCGATTATGCTATTCTGGCTAAAGCCTTCTCGTCAAATTCGTCCCCCAATTTACTCTCTAAAGCAAAGTCGTTTGCGTAAGCGTATGGTCAAGAAGTACTGCTCTTTGTACTTTTTAGTATTGGCTATTTTTGCAGGATGCATTATTGGTCCTGCTGTAGCCTCTGCTAAGATCCACGATCAAATTGGAGATTCATTGACAGGCGTTGTTCACAATCTATTCCAACCAGTAAATACAACCAATAATGACACTGGTTTCCAAATGTCAACTTATCAAAGTCACTACTATACTCATACGCCATCATTAAAGACCTGGTCAACTATAAAATAATACAATCAATACTTGCTTGAACGCTTGATTTTACTGATATTCTATCCAAAAGCAAGTAGACCAGAAACTCTCAAGATGTTGCAAATACCGTTCGATGTTTTTGGTTTAGATTGTTTTAATGTTGATGCTTTTTTATTTATTGTTGGAAGCGTCTTTGTAATTTAGTTTTATATTATAGGTATATGAATGTGTTTATGCCAATAAGGGTTTTTTTGTACAGTTATGTGATTATAAACAGTCTTGTCTAGTTTTTTTCACCAATATCGGTCTCCATTTACAAAAAAAAAGGAGCAGCTTTCGGTGTCAGTAATTTTGAAAAAATTTGTGTCACTCTGATTGTAAATGAATTAATTTAGCTAAATAGTTGGGAGCCCCAACGAGAAGATTGTCAGACAAAGACGACATTCAACAACCTACATCCATTACTATTTGTTAACTCGGGGTACTTGAAACTTTTCAGTTAAGTATGAACAAGAAACAAAATTTTTACGCAGCCATTATTGTGGCTATTTTTCTTTGTTTGCAATTGTCTCACGGCTCTTCAGGTGTCAGCTTTGAAAAAACCCCTGCTATTAAAATTGTAGGAAACAAATTCTTTGACTCTGAGAATGGGGAACAGTTCTTCATCAAGGGCATTGCTTACCAATTGCAAAGAAGCGAAGAGGAGCTTAGCAATGCAAATGGGGCTTTTGAGAGAAGTTATATTGATGCCTTAGCGGACCCAAAAATATGCTTAAGAGATATTCCATTTTTGAAAATGCTAGGAGTGAATACACTGCGTGTTTATGCAATCGATCCGACAAAATCACATGATATATGTATGGAAGCTCTATCTGCCGAAGGAATGTACGTCCTATTAGATCTTTCAGAGCCTGATATTTCAATAAATAGAGAAAATCCATCTTGGGATGTACATATTTTTGAAAGGTACAAATCTGTAATTGATGCAATGTCATCCTTTCCAAATTTGTTGGGATATTTTGCAGGGAATGAAGTGACAAATGACCATACAAATACCTTCGCATCACCCTTCGTGAAGGCCGCAATCCGAGATGCCAAGGAGTATATTTCGCATTCTAATCATAGAAAAATTCCTGTCGGCTATTCAACTAATGACGATGCTATGACAAGAGACAATTTAGCAAGGTACTTCGTTTGCGGAGACGTTAAAGCTGATTTCTATGGGATAAATATGTACGAATGGTGTGGGTATTCCACGTATGGTACTAGTGGATATAGGGAAAGAACGAAAGAATTTGAAGGTTATCCAATTCCCGTGTTTTTTTCGGAGTTCGGCTGCAATCTTGTAAGACCAAGGCCATTCACTGAAGTTAGTGCTCTTTATGGCAAAAAAATGTCCTCTGTTTGGTCTGGTGGCCTTGCATACATGTATTTTGAAGAAGAAAATGAATACGGGGTTGTTAAGATAAATGATAATGATGGAGTGGATATTCTTCCTGATTTCAAGAATTTGAAGAAAGAATTTGCGAAGGCAGATCCTAAAGGCATTACAGAGGAAGAATACTTAACGGCAAAAGAACCAACTGAAGTAGAAGGTATTGAATGTCCACATATTGCTGTCGGAGTTTGGGAGGCAAACGAAAAACTACCTGAAACACCTGATAGAAGCAAGTGCGCCTGTTTGGATGAGGTTTTGCCCTGTGAAATAGTCCCTTTTGGTGCTGAATCTGGAAAATATGAAGAATATTTTAGTTATATGTGCTCTAAGGTTGACTGTTCCGATATTCATGCAAATGGCAAAACCGGTGAGTACGGTGAATTCTCAGATTGTTCTGTCGAACAAAAACTTTCCCTTCAGCTGAGTAAATTGTATTACAAAATCGGCGCAAATGATCGCCATTGTCCTCTAAATGATAAGAACGTTTACTTCAACTTACAAAGCCTGCAGCCCCTTACAAGCGAGTCGATCTGTAAGAATGTTTTTGATTCTATAAGGAATATCACATACAATCATGGCGATTATTCAAAATCAAATCCATCGCGTAGCAAGGAAAGTTTGAACGTAAAGTACCCATCGAGTGAAGAGAGAGAAAATCACGGCACCATCGCATTTAAAACTTCCGGGTTTGTTATACTTCTAATTTCTATGATAGCTGCTGGAATTCTACTATAAAAAATTCATTTAATATTCAATGAAAGTTATAAATTGATAGTTTAAATAAAGTCTGTCTTTTTCCTCATGTTTAGAATTGTATTAATGTAGACCGTTTACGTTTGAGTGTGAATGTATCTATTCCAGAACGAAATCTAAATGAGCAGCACAGGCAGTTCAGATGGTACTGAAGCGGTATTAAAGATATCTGAATTGAACAGATGTGGTAGTTACGTATATGAGGAATATGAGTTGTCAAATTAAGAATATAATAGCTACAATCCCATTATTATATTCGTGATAGTTAGTAACGTTTTAATTGGCTTATGTTTTTGAGAAATGGGTGAATTTTGAGATAATTGTTGGGATTCCATTATTGATAAAGGCTATAATATTAGGTATACAGAATATACTAGAAGTTCTCCTCGAGGGTCTAGGAATCCCCATAATGGAATCTATATTTCTATATACCAATATTACGATTATTCCTCATTCTGTTTTATATGTTTCATTATCCTATTACATTATCAATCCTTGCATTTCAGTTTCCTCTAACTTCGATGACAGCTTCTCATAACTCATGTCATCATCTAACACCGTATATGATAATATATTGATAGCATAACTATTAGTTGATAGGTGATAAGGGATTTTTATTTCAACAGTTTTATACCTCTCTTATATAAGCACAGGAAGGTCCATATCCATATTTGAGCTTGATTAATACTTTTTTTTTTTTGTTGGAATAAAAAACAACTATCATCTACTAACTAGTATTTACGTTACTAGTATATTATCATATACGGT
>ERZ794946.49-NODE-49-length-82967-cov-101.939900_pt1 | contig 82967 bp, 46 predicted proteins | sample MGYA00433072_ERZ794946 | MGnify/ENA primary metagenome ERZ794946 (study PRJEB30137, sample SAMN04331413) | food metagenome | isolation source: Y3 must sample point D1 replicate A | place: Australia: South Australia | collected 2014 ...
GTTGCTTCTTCTACAAGCGAAGCTACTAGTTCTTCTGCTGTCACATCTTCCTCCGCTGTTTCCTCTTCGACCGAGTCTGTTAGCTCTTCCTCTGTCAGTTCTTCCTCAGCCGTTTCCTCTTCTGAAGCTGTCAGTTCCTCTCCAGTTTCCTCAGTTGTTTCATCTTCGGCCGGACCTGCTAGCTCAAGCGTTGCTCCTTACAACTCAACCATTGCTAGCTCTTCTTCCACTGCCCAGACTTCTATCTCGACCATTGCTCCTTACAACTCCACAACCACCACCACCCCAGCTAGTTCTGCTTCCAGCGTTATTATCTCAACCAGAAACGGTACCACTGTTACTGAAACTGACAACACTCTTGTCACCAAAGAAACCACTGTCTGTGACTACTCTTCAACATCTGCCGTTCCAGCTTCCACCACCGGTTACAACAATTCTACTAAGGTTTCAACCGCTACTATCTGCAGTACATGCAAAGAAGGTACCTCTACTGCAACTGACTTCTCTACACTAAAGACTACAGTTACCGTATGTGACTCCGCCTGTCAAGCTAAGAAGTCTGCTACCGTTGTTAGCGTTCAATCTAAAACTACCGGTATCGTTGAACAAACCGAAAACGGTGCTGCCAAGGCTGTTATCGGTATGGGTGCCGGTGCTTTAGCTGCTGTTGCCGCCATGCTACTATGATTTTAGTACGTGTCGAAAATGTTCGTTCCGCTTATGATTATATTATTATTTCAACTTACCAGTTAATGCTTAACTTTTAAACTGTCATATGTACTTCTCTGTATTATATAAAAACTGACAACTGGCCTTTTCTATTGTTGATTTCTTTCATCCATCGTTAAATATTTTCAGAATGTGGGCAGGAAGACATGCATGTTTGAAGGTGCCTATCCTAGCATCATCATAAAAGAAAACGGTAAATCATTTCCGTTTTCAAAACGTACACTACAGCCTCCAGTTGATGAAATCAGTTCTCACAATAATTCGAGGTTTAAAAGAAACAGTAAAATTTAAAAAAAACTATTCAATAGATAAATTGGTATATACGAACATTAAAAATTCCATTTAAAAATGAGATTATAATAACATGGCGGCAGCGGCCATGACACCAGCACCCATACCGATGACAGCCTTGGCAGCACCGTTTTCAGTTTGTTCGGAAACAGTGCTAGTGGCTTGAACTTGACCATCACTGATTTGAGAAATGGCGGAGGCTTTGGTGGAAGAAGCAACAGCTGAAGAAACAGCAGAGGAAGAAGCCTTAGTGGAAGAGGCAGCCTTGGTAGAGGAAGCGACGGTGGAAGAGGTAGCCTCACTGGAAGAAGCGACAGCAGAAGAAGTAGCAGCAGAAGAAGAAGCTTCACTGGAAGAAGCGACGGCAGAAGAAGTAGCTTCACTGGAGGAAGCGACGGCAGAAGAAGTAGTTTCACTGGAGGAAGCAACAGCGGAAGAAGTAGCAGCAGAAGAAGCTTCAGTAGAAGAGGCAGCGGTGGTAGAAGTTCCTAACAAGGATTCCAATTCTGGTAGAAGCCTGGAAGAATACCATGGAACCATGGTCAACATCTTGCTAACAGCAGCAAAGTCAACCTCAGAGTACAAAGTAGTGTAGGAGTCATCAGTGGCGGAAGCCAAAGCTAAACCGATGTCTAAAACACCAGATGGCAGACTGCTTAAGGAAAATCCAGATGAAGAATCTTCAGCCAAACTAATATATTCTTGCAAGTTGGACTTAACGTCATTCAAAATAACGTTCAATTCGTCAATTTCTTCCTGAGTTTGGGCAGAAGCCAAAGCAGCGATAGCAGCTAATAAAGCGATCTTGATGTAAGCCATTTTTTTGTTATAGTTGAAGCGAGTGTACGAGTGTGTTTTGTATTATTGTGCTGATAATGGCTAAACTGGAAAAGAAGATGATATGTGAGAGCTCTCATTGTTCGAATTTCGTTAACTACTTATATATTATTTTCCGTAGTTACGAAAGTTGAACATTACTTTGTTGTTTTCTTGCTTACTCGTTTACTCACATGATGCTCAGCTATTAAGATAGTTCAGTAGAACATCTTACACTAAACTTTGCACCACAATGTTGATGGTTGCTTTGGGAGATCATTACGGAAAAAAAACTCTTGGCTTTCAAGGATTCCCTGCGACCTAACTCTGCACTCCTTCTGCAAGGTACTGTTTATTTTTTTCGTGTGTCCTTTACGAGGAACGAATAAAGGCTTGAAAGGTAGTTTTAAAGATGAACTTCTTCTTTTCTTTCTTTGCCTATGATTCCTCCAGGGTTTTCTTGCCTTCTACTTTTGGACAGAAATGTCTTTTTTGGGAAATGTGAGTCTCGTTTGGGAATCTTGGCCGGCCAAGATTTTATAAAGATGTTTCTGTAGGCAACGCGCTGCTCTAAGCACCGTGGGGAGGCCATGAAATATGATTGCGCGTAGTTCCCCAACGTTACGTTTATTTTTTTCTGGGCATAAAAAAAGCCAAGACATTCCCCACTGCTTTCCTACAGGCTCTCTATTGTGTATACTTTGCGCTATTGTGTGCTTTGTTGTTGGTCCGAAGATCGCATAAGAGGCACGCCTCTTATCAATTTCTTTATAGGCGGCTACCGCCAGTGGAGTAAAATTCACGCCTTTTTTGTCCACTCCTTTTTCCGTAAATATTACATAATTGAATAGTCACAGCTCTTACGCACCTGTTTGGCCGCACATGAGAGTTAAACGCAAACTCCGCCGAGGCGTCGTTTTTCTAGCTGCTGCTTCACGTTTTATGGAGTCATATTCTGGTCTAAAAAAATTATACTAGGCAGGTAATGGATTGTTTTAAGTTTCTTGTTAACTCACATAGGATCTTTTTTGAGTACCTTGTGAAATGGTTAGATTTGATACCTTATTTTTTTCCAACATTACATTATTTTAGTATCGTTCAAGTTCTCCTTTACTTTTAGAGATTACGCCTACATTATGTATGCCGAACTTAGTAGGAACTATTTGTACGCAAAACATGAATTGTTTGTCGTGTCTGCATACATTAGTGTTGACAGTCAGAGAACTTGATTTTAGAAATAAAAGTTTCTTGTTTACAAAAAAGTATGGTCACCCGGTGTCTTTGCTATAATGGGAACAGAAAACCATTTGCAAGACTACTAAAATACGATTTTGTAATTTGACGTTACAAATATAGGGATAGTTGATAAATAGTTACGCGCAGTTAACTTTTCCTCACCAAAGGACAGTTATTTACCTACTGATTGAAAATGTTTTGGCACAGGATACCAGTTTTCAAATTTATTAATTAATTAAGGAGAAGTGAGAAATGATTAGAAAGCAATTAAGCGGTGAAGGTCTGCTTTTTATACTTACAAGAACGTATTATTAGCAGCCAACGCACTACAGTTGTTGACTAAGTTTTGTTTTAATTTGATTCGTAGTTGTTGGTCGAATTTTGTTTTGACTTGTTTTCAGTTTCTTTTTTTTTAATGCCTGACGTTGAAGAGCACGCAGGCCTATGAAAAAAAAAAATTATACGAGTTACTTGGAATTCGCTCCCATTGCACCAATTTCAGGAAGCGATCAAAAAGAAAGCAATGTTATTCAACATAACTTTATTCATACTGTAGTAACAATAACTTCATATCAATTAGGATTCACTGTTCATTGACTTATCACTACAATATGGAGGAAACGTTGCGTAATCGTTGTCGCTATAGATATTGTCCCTCCCTTCCTCTGTGATAGTTCTTCTTTATATAACTTTCACAAAAGCTTCTGCCCTCATAGTTGCCCTCAATAAACGAAAGGCCAGATGCATACAGATGCAGTAGTACATCCAAAGAAACATAGGGGCAAAAACCGTGTTCTAATATTAGACTGCATATATCCCCTTGTCATTAGCTTAAATCATATAGAGTAATATGTACATACAGGTTATTTTATTTGTAGCTTTCCTCCTCTTTATGGAGCAAAGTAAGCCATACGAACGGTTTACAATAGAGAGCGTCGTTTGCTTACGTGATTGTCATGTGCCTTCGTAGGCAAAGGGGACTGCACACCTTTTTACTAAACAATAGAAAAGTGAGAATTCTCTTATAGGCACTGCTGCTCCTCGTTTCTTTTTACGCGCTGTCGTTCCAGGTCCTTTTTTCGATTAACTACGGTAGTTTCAAAGAGAGTGCCTGAAGATCACTCCATATACAGGCTAGATGAACTGTAAACGAGCTCATCAGCAGCGTCCCTTTCAGTGTCACTACAGCCACAGCAGCTTACCTCCTGTACGATGTGACAGAGCAAAACACAAATGTGTGTCCATTCTACTCTTATTTTCCAACTCGAATATAAAGACGGTGCCTTTGCCTTATTTCTAAGGCACTGAACAGTTCTAAAAGTAAAGCTTCTCTAGCCTTAGTACCGTTTCTGTGAAGCAGTTATTGAATAGTTATTGGACATAAAAATCCATATTGAAAAAAAAAAAAACATACTTGAGAAGGCATTAGCTGAATAGTAAAGACTGCTGTAATTCATCTCTCAGTCCTTGCAGTCTGCTTTTTCTGGAATTAATATGTCAATTTCAAAGTACTTCACTCCCGTTGCTGACGGGTCACTCACTTTCAATGGCGCGAACATTCAATTTGGCGCCGATGCTCAATGCGAGTCAAAAAAGAGTTATGACGCTGAGGACAGCATGCCGAATCCGGCAAATCAACTAAATGACATAACCTTCCAAGCAGAGGCTGGTGAAATGGTTTTGGTTTTGGGTTATCCCACATCCACTCTATTTAAGACTTTGTTTCATGGTAAAACTAGTTTGTCATACTCTCCTCCAGGCTCGATTAAATTTAAAAATAATGAGTTTAAGAGCTTTTCCGACAAATGTCCCCACCAAATCATTTACAATAATGAGCAAGATGTGCATTTCCCATTTCTAACGGTAGAGCAAACAATTGATTTTGCCTTGAGTTGTAAGTTCGATATTCCAAAAGGTGAGCGCGATCAAATAAGAAATGAACTTTTAAGAGAATTCGGCCTGTCTCATGTATTGAAAACTATTGTAGGAAATGATTTTTTCCGTGGTGTTTCTGGTGGTGAGCGTAAACGTATTTCTATTATTGAAACGTTTATTGCTAATGGTTCCGTTTATCTATGGGATAATTCTACAAAAGGTTTAGATTCCGCCACAGCTCTGGATTTTTTGGAAATTCTTAGAAAAATGGCAAAAGCTACTCGTTCTGTAAACTTAGTCAGAATTTCTCAGGCAAGTGATAAAATTGTTGATAAGTTTGACAAGATTCTTATGCTATCCGATTCCTACCAGCTTTTCTATGGTACGGTCGATGAGTGTTTGACTTATTTTCGTGACACTTTAGGTATTGAGAAAGATCCTAACGATTGTATTATTGAATATCTGACCTCTATCTTAAATTTTCAGTTCAAAAATAAAAATTTGGGGAATTTATCAAATTCATCATCTGCTAGCGTTCTCAAAACCGCAACAGGGGAAGTCACTAAGTATACTTATAATTCTGATTTCGATTTATATGATCAATGGAAACATTCTTCGTACTATAGAAATATAAAGCAGCAAATCCAGGGGTCTTCAATTGATGACTCCATTAAGGAAGTGGATCCCTCTGATGTCTCACCTATTTTTAATATTCCGTTGAAGAAACAATTATTATTTTGCACAAAAAGAGCTTTTCAACGAAGTTTGGGTGATAAAGCTTATATGACGGCACAATTTATTTCCGTCGTTATTCAATCTTTGGTCATTGGTTCACTGTTTTACGAAATTCCGTTGACTACCATTGGTTCATACTCAAGAGGTTCTTTAACCTTTTTCTCCATTCTTTTCTTCACTTTTCTTTCTCTTGCAGATATGCCTATTGCCTTCCAAAGACAACCCGTCGTTAAAAAGCAATCCCAACTTCACTTCTATACTAACTGGGTTGAAACTCTTTCAACAACAGTGTTCGACTACTGCTTTAAACTTTGTTTGGTAATTGTATTCAGTATCATCCTATACTTCCTTGCTCACCTGCAATACAAGGCTGCAAGATTTTTCATTTTCCTCCTGTTCCTTTCCTTTTACAATTTCTGTATGGTGTCCTTATTCGCTTTGACTACACTAGTTGCTCCAACCATTTCAGTTGCAAATTTATTTGCAGGTATTCTGCTACTAGCTATAGCAATGTATGCTTCTTACGTCATATACCTGAAAAATATGCATCCTTGGTTTGTATGGATTGCTTATCTAAATCCTGCAATGTACGCTATGGAGGCAATACTGTCTAATGAGCTTTACAATTTGAAGCTGGATTGTAGTGAGACAATTGTTCCAAGAGGTCCTACTTACGACGATGTTCCATTTTCCCATAAGGCCTGTGCTTGGCAAGGTGCTACTCTGGGTAATGATTACGTTAGAGGTCGTGATTACTTGAAGCAAGGTTTATCCTACACGTATCATCATGTGTGGAGAAACTTTGGTATTATTATTGGTTTCCTAGTATTCTTTATTGCCTGTACTCTGTTTGCATCTCAATATATTAAGCCTTATTTCAATAAGGATGAAATAGAGCGCAACAATAGTCGTTTGACAAGATGGCTACCATTTTTGAATAAAAAGAGAGGTACCAGGTCCTCTGCAAGAAATGACAGTAAGTATGTTGGTATCCCAAAGTCGCACTCCGTTTCGTCTTCCTCGTCTAGCCTGTCGGCTGTTCCATATCAGATATCACCCTCAAATAAGGAAATGGCTCTAAACGATTATAACGAGCAACCTATCACGGAAACAGTAGAGACTCAAAAGCATATCATCTCTTGGAAAAATATCAACTACACAGTTGGTACAAAGAAACTGATTAATAATGCATCCGGTTTCATCAGTTCTGGTTTGACCGCCTTAATGGGTGAGTCCGGTGCAGGTAAAACTACTTTGCTGAATGTCTTATCACAAAGAGTTGAGACAGGTGTTGTTAGCGGCGAAATTTTGATCGATGGCCACCCATTGACAGATGAGGACGCGTTTAAGAGAAGTATTGGTTTTGTTCAACAACAGGATTTGCATCTAGATTTGCTGTCTGTGAAAGAATCTCTGGAAATATCATGTCTTTTGAGAGGTGATGGTGACAGGGCATACTTAGACACTGTTTCAAATTTACTGAAATTGCCATCTGACATTTTAGTCGCTGATTTAAACCCGACTCAAAGGAAGCTTTTATCTATCGGTGTTGAACTTGTTACTAAGCCTTCACTTTTATTATTCCTAGACGAACCAACCTCTGGGCTGGACGCTGAGGCTGCACTAACAATCGTCAAATTTTTAAAACAACTTTCTTTACAGGGTCAGGCTATTTTTTGTACCATTCATCAGCCTAGTAAAAGTGTCATCAGCCATTTTGACAATATTTTCTTATTGAAAAGGGGTGGTGAATGTGTCTTCTTTGGACCAATGGACGATGCCTGCGGCTATTTCATGTCTCATGACAACACGCTCGTTTACGATAAAGAACATGATAACCCTGCAGATTTCGTCATTGATGCAGTAGGTAGCAGTAACTCCTCGGCAGGGAAAGATACAGCGGAGGAAGCTCTTACTTTGAACAAAGAAGCCATAGATTGGAGTGCATTATGGGAATCTTCTGTAGAAAAGAAACTAGTTAAAAAAGAAACAGCTAGGTTAGAAGATGATGCTCGTGCGTCTGGTGTTGATTACACAACCTCATTGTGGAAGCAGCCTTCCTACTTACAGCAATTAGCTCTTATTACAAGAAGACAATATATTTGTACGAAAAGAGACATGACTTATGTCATGGCCAAGTACTGTTTGAATGGTGGCGCTGGTTTGTTTATCGGTTTCTCATTTTGGCACATTAAGCATAATATTATCGGTTTGCAGGATAGTATCTTCTTCTGTTTCATGGCTCTTTGTGTTTCATCTCCATTGATCAATCAAATTCAGGACAAAGCCTTGAAAACAAAGGAAGTTTATGTTGCTAGGGAGGCGAGATCTAACACTTATCACTGGACTGTTCTTCTTTTGTCACAGTCAATTATTGAACTACCACTGGCACTTACAAGTTCCACACTATTTTTCGTCTGTGCCTTTTTCTGTTGTGGATTTAACAACGCTGGCTGGAGTGCCGGTGTTTTCTTTTTAAACTATATGCTTTTCGCTGCTTATTACTCGACTCTTGGTTTATGGCTGATCTATACTGCTCCTAATCTACAAACTGCTGCTGTTTTTGTTGCGTTTATTTACAGTTTTACAGCATCATTCTGTGGTGTTATGCAACCATACTCTTTGTTTCCAACTTTTTGGAAATTCATGTACAGGGTTTCGCCATACACATATTTTGTGGAAACTTTTGTTAGTATTCTATTGCATAACTGGGAAATCAAGTGTGACATGTCGGAGATGGTTCCTGGTCAACCTCTGACGGGGCAATCTTGTGGCCAATTTATGGAAGCTTTCATAGAAGAATACGGTGGCTATCTACATAATAAGAACACTTTCACAGTCTGCGCTTATTGTACGTACACTGTTGGCGATGACTTCCTGAAAAATGAGAATATGAGTTACGACCACGTTTGGAGGAACTTTGGTATTGAATGGGCTTTTGTTGGTTTCAATTTCTTTGCGATGTTTGCTGGTTACTACTTAACTTACGTGGCAAGAATATGGCCAAAGGTCTTTAAAATTATCACCAAAGTAATTCCACACAGAGGGAAGAAGCCTGTACAGAACTAATACCATTTTTAAATATATTTCTACTTTCTACTTAATAGCAATTTTAATTAATCTAATTATTTACAAGTCATCAATGACTGACTAAACAATTGAAAGAGTCCTTTGTACAACAAAAAAAAAGATACTTGTCGCTGACGCTCAAAAAATATTTATATAGCAAAAGTGCACGACAAAAAATGCTTCCAATCGGATTTGAACCGATGATCTCCACATTACTAGTGTGGCGCCTTACCAACTTGGCCATAGAAGCAGTAAACCGTTATTTCGTTGTTTCTCAGAGTGGTACACGTCAGTATGACAATACATCATCCTAAAACGTTCATATGAAACAACCTTATAACAAAACGAACAGAATGAGCAACATGAGATGTAACTTCGCCTCCCTTAGCTTAACCACCCAAACGTATAGACGCCTGAGCAATTAGTTTAGATCCGAGGTTCGGCGCTTCCACCAATTAATATGATCCATATTTTATATAATATATAGGATAAGTAACATCCCATGAAAAGCTGATAATCCGTTCTGACAACTGGTTACTTCCATTGACTGTTTATATTGGGATTTTCAAGACACCCCGGTATTACTCGTACCCGTAAAACAACATACACTTCGTCATGACTGAGAAGAATATAGGAGTAAAAAGAATACCTGAACTAACAGATATAATCAGCATCATGTTTTTTAAGCGAGAATACAGAAATATTTAAATTAAAATAGGCAACAAGGATTAGTTTAAATCTGAAAATCTTTTAAGATTAGGTACCTAATTTAGCTATATTGCTTTATGATTAGCTATAACGTCATTGGAGGAACAATCTATTGGAATAAGAATCGACTATAATCTACCGGCGAGTATTCATAAGCTATTATATTGCGGTAGACGGAGTAGAAAGATAAAAAAGGATTGAAAACAGTCATCTGATTTAATGGAAGCTGAAATGCAAGATTTAATAATGTAATAGGATAATGAATGACAACATATAAAATAGAAGAAATAATAATAGTAACATTATGTGGAAATATGGGTTTCCTTGGCAGGTTCCTATATCCTTGAGAAAGAGCTTCTAATATATTTTGTATATTTAGTATTATAACTAAACTGTTAGAAAATAAAATACCGCTAAATCAATTGAGGCGGTATTAAATACCTGTACATTTGAATATTTGGAATGAAAAAGAAATATAGTTACATAATGTACAAAAAAGAAGCAAGAAAGGAATATATATATATATATATATATATATGTATATTGTTATTTAGAATATCTCTCTCTCTTCGAGAATCTCTATATCCTCGAAAAGAACTTTTAGCATATTCACGATAGGTCGTATTATCAATTAAATCAATTACGAAGTTCGGAAGTTATTGCCTACATAATATGATGTCCTGTTCATAAAAATAGAGCCCTAAGAAGTGTTATTAAATTTAACCAGCCTACAAATTAAATATAAAATGAGTGTTATTGTTCCACCGACTTGAATAATTGTACAACTTTAGCTAACATTTTAACTAATATTTTAACGCATCTTATTATCAAGTATTGTAACAATACGTATCATCTTACTATCTCAATGGAAGCATTCTCTTATACATACTGAGTCAAATGTCTTGAAGACTCATTATAATGTGTAATAAAAGGACAAAGTAGCGTAGAAGCCTTAAATAACTATGCACTTGGACACATGTCTTCTCACGACGTGTTCAAATATAATGATTTTTCAATCAGCTTTGAAGTTCAATACAAACTTCTTCACTAAAGGATAATAAGCAATCTTTATTAATGGCAAAATCGGTTTTCAATTTCTTTCATTTTGAAATATTGGAGTATTTAAACCGTTTTGTGTATCATTCACAATACTTTCTTCCATACTACTGCTCTCTTGAAGTTCTTGGGAAGAGCCGAAAAAGTTGGACATTTCAATATTGGTGCTTATACATTACTACTGACAAGAAGATAATAAAAAAGAAAGATTTCTATCACCGATAGTGAGCTCTTTAGAAAACTGAACGCAATAAATTTTATGCCTCATAACGTCTTGGGGCGCGAGAATTTACTGACGTAAACAGATCCGGCTCAAAAAGTCGTCTTTACCTTTCTATCATCTCGTCACATAATTATTAAATTAACTCACAATTTCTCACAATTTATATCATGCCTTTTTTGTCAGTTCGTGGCCTTGCCAGTGGAGATATAACAACTACTTCGTAAAGGGTCCCGAAAGAAATGAAAGAATTACTCATTTGATAGAAAAATTTGCATGGTATAACAGAAGTGAAACGCGGGGACAACCATGATCTTTTTTGAGTAGGATAATTTTTTATGTCGGTTTGATATATTATAAAGCAAGTCATATATAATATCATACTGATTTTAACCAAACGATAATCAATCAGAAAAAGAAAATAAATAAAAAATCTAGCACATAGTATTTCAGTACCCTTATGGTTCTGACCTCAGAAATTATTCAGCCGCTTGTTATCTTATAGTACGTTTTATATCGTAATTTTCCTGGCATTTTGGGCAGAAATCCTTTACTCCTGATACAATAAACGACGTTTTTTTTCCTGTGTTTTTTATGTTACTATAAGAAATGCAAAAAAAGAAACAATAGAAAAAGGCAGTGACAAAAATATTAATCAGAACGTTGAAAACAAATCAATAGTTTTGATAATGGTAGCATCATCGATCAATGAAGAATCCTCTTTGGCGGTAAACTTGACAAGCGATGTAGAGAAGGCTTCGAAAACTTTGTTTAAGGCATTCGAAAAGTCATACGCAAATGACTACTTGATGAAAAAGTTCTTCCATATCCCAATCACTGAAAAAGTTTCAAGGGCAAGAATAAATGCAATGATACATTACTACACGACGTGCTACCATGACTTGGATGGTGAAATTGCTGAGGCAAATGATTTCGATGCAGTCGCAATATGGAGCCGCCCTGGGTGCCACTTGCCTGCTACACTATCTGACGACGAGTCTTTCAATAAGATTTTTTTTCACGACTTGACTGTGAGGAAGCACGAAGTCATGCCTCTGGGAATGGACTATTACTACCTTTATGCCATCGGAAAAGATCCTAGCCATCCCGAAATTAGAGGTTCAGTCAGAAAAATACTCGAAAAATATAAAACCAAAGCAGACAAGGCCAATTGTGCCCTTGCTCTCGAGGCTATTTCGGAGCACGCAAGATCTGTGTACGAATATTTCGGTTTCAAAACCTATTTGGTGTTCCAGTTCGGGGTTGGAGAAGTGAACTCCAAAGGAGAACCCGATCCGCAGGGGAAGGGGTTCACGGCCTACTTGATGCTCTACCACAAGGATGCAGACACCATCTTTCACGCCTGATTTTCTTCTAAAAATTTTATAGACATTTATTGTATGTATGGAGCATATAGCAACGATAAAACTTAAACCAACATTTTTTGCCGGGTCACAACCCCCTATCCCGGCTGCGAGAAAGGAAAAAAAAAGTATCAGACAATTGATTATTAAAGAGTATGTGAAACTACGCTTTGTTTTCCACTTCAATTGGTAGGCATGTCAATACGTCTCGTTTCTTAATTGGAAAACTCTTCATTTCAAGGATAAACCATCGTCGCCGTAAGTATTTTGGGTTTCATTTCCTTCCCCCCTCGATTTTGCTTTTTTTTCCTTTTTTTGTTAGATAAAAATATAAACCCTTCTCCATATACCTGTCCACCTCAATACCGTCTTTAACTGGCTTTTTTATTTTGTATAAAAGTTCTACTTATTAAGATCAATAGGCACGTGCTATTTTCGAACATCCACTTTCAATATGATGCGTGGTTTCAAGCAAAGATTAATAAAGAAGACCACCGGGTCTTCTTCTTCTTCAAGCAGTAAAAAGAAGGACAAAGAGAAGGAAAAAGAAAAAAGTTCCACTACCTCATCCACATCAAAGAAGCCCGCTTCGGCTAGTAGCTCTTCCCACGGGACTACTCACAGTTCTGCCAGCAGTACCGGATCAAAGTCTACAACTGAGAAGGGCAAGCAATCTGGTAGTGTTCCCTCGCAAGGGAAGCATCATAGTAGCTCTACATCAAAAACAAAAACAGCGACGACCCCTTCTTCCAGCAGCAGTAGCAATAGAAGCTCAAGTGTCAGTCGCTCCGGTTCAAGCTCCACAAAGAAAACAAGTTCAAGAAAAGGACAAGAACAGTCCAAACAATCGCAACAGCCATCACAATCTCAAAAGCAAGGATCTTCTTCATCCTCTGCCGCTATAATGAACCCCACTCCAGTACTCACTGTTACTAAGGACGACAAAAGCACTTCTGGTGAAGATCATGCACATCCTACTTTGCTGGGGGCAGTATCCGCTGTTCCATCATCTCCCATTTCAAATGCTTCAGGTACAGCAGTTTCTTCTGATGTAGAAAATGGTAATAGTAATAATAACAATATGAATATTAATACTAGTAATACTCAGGATGCAAACCACGCCTCCTCACAAAGTATCGACATTCCGAGATCATCACACTCATTTGAGAGACTACCAACACCCACAAAACTTAACCCTGACACAGATTTAGAGTTAATTAAGACTCCCCAACGTCATTCTTCATCTAGATTCGAGCCATCTAGATATACGCCATTAACGAAATTGCCAAATTTTAATGAAGTTTCTCCTGAAGAAAGAATCCCTTTGTTCATTGCCAAAGTTGACCAGTGTAACACTATGTTTGACTTTAATGATCCGAGTTTTGACATTCAAGGTAAAGAGATTAAAAGAAGCACCTTAGATGAGCTAATAGAATTCCTTGTAACAAATAGGTTCACTTACACGAATGAGATGTACGCTCATGTGGTGAACATGTTCAAAATCAATCTGTTTAGACCTATTCCACCACCAGTAAATCCAGTTGGTGACATTTATGACCCAGATGAAGATGAACCTGTTAACGAACTAGCCTGGCCTCATATGCAAGCTGTTTACGAATTCTTTTTAAGGTTTGTGGAAAGTCCTGATTTCAATCATCAGATTGCTAAACAATATATTGATCAGGACTTTATTTTAAAGTTACTGGAATTATTTGATAGCGAAGATATCAGAGAAAGAGACTGTTTGAAAACGACACTGCATAGAATATATGGGAAGTTCTTATCATTAAGAAGCTTTATTCGTCGGTCGATGAATAATATTTTTTTGCAATTTATTTATGAGACTGAGAAGTTTAACGGTGTGGCAGAATTGTTAGAAATTTTGGGTTCCATAATTAATGGATTTGCACTTCCATTAAAGGAAGAGCACAAGGTTTTCTTGGTGAGGATATTGATACCATTACACAAGGTCCGTTGTTTATCATTATACCACCCTCAGTTGGCTTACTGTATCGTTCAATTTCTCGAAAAAGATCCTTTATTAACCGAAGAGGTAGTTATGGGCTTACTGCGTTATTGGCCAAAAATAAATTCCACAAAAGAGATAATGTTTCTAAATGAAATCGAGGATATTTTTGAAGTGATCGAACCGCTGGAATTTATTAAAGTAGAAGTTCCGTTATTTGTTCAATTAGCTAAGTGTATTTCTTCTCCACATTTCCAAGTGGCGGAAAAGGTTTTAAGTTATTGGAATAATGAATATTTCTTAAACTTATGTATCGAAAATGCCGAAGTCATCCTACCCATTATATTTCCTGCATTATATGAATTAACTTCTCAGTTAGAGCTAGATACAGCAAATGGCGAAGATAGCATTTCAGATCCTTACATGCTTGTTGAGCAAGCAATCAATTCTGGTTCGTGGAATAGGGCAATTCATGCTATGGCATTCAAGGCATTGAAAATTTTTCTGGAAACAAACCCAGTATTGTACGAAAACTGTAATGCATTGTACTTATCAAGTGTAAAAGAAACTCAACAGCGTAAGGTGCAACGTGAAGAAAATTGGAGCAAACTTGAAGAATATGTAAAAAATCTAAGGATTAACAATGATAAGGACCAATACACAATCAAAAACCCAGAATTAAGAAACAGTTTCAACACAGCAAGTGAGAATAATACATTAAATGAAGAGAACGAAAATGATTGTGACAGCGAGATACAGTGAAACAGCAATTCATTACAAGCTCGAAGAAGTGAGGAAGTTTAGGGCATGCCACATTTCAAAAGAGCAGCAGTATATGAAGAGCAAAAAAGAACTGGTAAATGGGGTCAACTTGTTGAAGAAACCAAAGATAGAATCCCCGAATATTCGAACAAAACTATAGCAAAGATAAGCCACTTGGACAATGGTTGTTTGTGGCCTGAGATAAAGGTCTCTTTTTCTCATCATTTGAGCATACTTCAATCGATGTGTCTTCATTTTATTATTTCTATACTTTTCTCCAAATATATCTTCGTTTTTCTTTTCGCTTTCCTTCTTCCTTCTGCCTTTCCTCTATTTATTTTGCACTCCACTCTTTTCCGTAAACCTTGCCTATCTATTATTGGATTTTTGAAAACTAAAGTATAAAGGTATGTCATAAATAATTAAATAACAAAAAAAATAGGATCATGATACAAAAAAGTGCCTTCCCCTTAGCACAGCTGATCCAACAATTTTAAGAGCTTGAAAAGCAACCTATACGTAGTTTTTTTGGCGACTGGTAAAAAAGAACTGAATAATTAATGCCTGCACTATACTGATACCAACCATTACCCCCATAATTAGTAATGAGAGCCATGTTAATCTTGACTCAGTAGAACTCACAGTGTACATGTTTCTCCATTCTCTAGCCCTTAAATAATCCATTGTTTTGGTGATCTTATTCAGGTTCCTATCAATTTCCTCGATGGCGTTGTTTGCGATTATGTCCTCTTTGCTTTCATGGGAAGAAACAATTTCCTTTTCCTTTTCGAGGGTGATTTCAACTTTCTTTGGGGAAGTGCCGTAGTTATTACTCAAACAGAAAGTGTATTTACCTATACCAAACGACTTCAGTAGAAAATCAGAATGCTTCTTTTGTCTTTCAGTGACGATAACAGAGCCATCAGGGGCGGTAATATCGAAGTCTATCTCGAAATTCCCACCTGTCAAAACTTGGTAACTGACCACAAGGACATCTTTATCAGAGGATAAATCATAGTAAAGACATTCTTTGGTAAAAGCAGGTAAAGATATGCCTACAGGAGCATAATTAGAGGAGAATGCATGTGTTAACAAAGATGAACCAAACAAAATCGCAATCAAAGTAAAAACGCGCATAATTCCTAGCGATGATTGGGAATATATATTTATGAAAAAACTTCACTAGCGCTCGTGAAACTACTTCAAAGGCAGCTGGGAAATAAATGTCTTCAAAGCAGAGAAGAGTTCCCAAATAGAATTCTCAGATCGTCAATCGCTCATCTTTGAGTATATCACGTCAAAAAACAGGAAACAGTGAAAAAAAAGTAGTCCATAATAAAGCGCGTTTCCGTCAATGCCGTTGGTTAATAAAGAAACAAATATGTAAAAATATAATATAAACAGGGCACTTGAGAGAGCACAAAAAAGAGCCAAACGCTACCTGATACTTTTATAGTTTTGATAATGGGGTTCTACAACTGTAGATTCCTGTCCAGACGTCTATCTGTTGAGCATTGCAGAATAGGTAGCGCCGCTAAAAGCTATCAACAGCGATCGATTTATCACTTTGGCGCTGCTCTCACAAATGCCCCTAGTGGAAGAGAAACACCTGACAAGCTACGTTCTGACCTGCATAGTGCTTTAGAGATGGTCGATGAAATATATGACACAAATTCGACTGTAGAGGACATTGGAAACAAGGAAAAGGGAGGTCGACAAAAATATACGGAAGAAATGGACAAGGCGATTAATCTACTGAAAACAAATATAAGGAAGGAGTATAGACATGATAAATATTTGGAGCGGACAAAAGTAGGAACGTATCCTGGTAGAAGAACATATCCTGGTAGGAGAACATATCCCGCTAGGAGAACATATCCCGCTAGCAGAACATATTCAGATAGCAATTCATACACTTTTCGGATAAATGTCCAGAAGATTAGGCACGCATTAGTACGTTACAATCAAGATGGTGTTCAAAAACACAACCAAAAGCCTCCTAGGATTGGTCATGGATTAACGAGAGTGTTATACCAACCGTTGTCGCTACAAAAATTGAGAGATAATAGGAGCAGAATGTATAATTTTGACCCTGCAGTGGAAAATATTAATCCAGAGTATTTGGAAAAGAAAAGTGAAAAAGATGTGAACACAGACTCCTCTGGAGAAGGACAAAGCGAGCCAATATTCATCACACCCCACAAAGATGAATCTCTGTTAAAGGTTGCCAAAGAACATAGAAAAAAGTACATATCTTCATCAAGTTCCATGACATCAGTACTTTCTCAGTTGCACTATTTATTATCCAATTTCAGAAGATTGAATATCATTGATTCCTCGATATCGAAAAATTTTCCTCAAAAAAACTGCAATTATTCAGAAAGTGCATATTTTCCGTCAGCAGTCATTCTGAGAAAGAAGAGAAATGGCATTTGTTCTATTGATTCAGATAGAAGTCTGGATAGGGAGATTGTGCTTTCTCTACTAGGTCATTATCTTGAAGACTTTTTAACGGAAAAGTCCCTGAAGAATAGTTCAAAAAGTGAAAATTATCACTATTCTAGTATAGATGAATTCATTGTGAGATCTCAATTGGACGCGTACGACCCAAATCTACCTGGAACGGGTGTATTTGATCTGAAGACAAGAGCAGTTTCTGCCATAAGATACGATTTATCACATGTAGAGAGTAATAACAACCAAACTGGATATGAGATAGATAAAGTTTATGGGGAATTTGAGTCTTTGGAAAGAGAATATTTTGAACTAATCAGGTCTGCCCTTCTAAAGTATTCTTTGCAAGCTAGAATTGGCAAAATGGACGGTATTTTCGTTGCATACCACAATATTTCTAAGATGTTTGGATTCCAATATCTACCTTTGGACGAATTAGATTATATAATCCATTCTTCGTATAACAGCAAATTCGACAGTTTGTTAAAGGAGAAGAATGATATCACAAAAGGGATATATGGTGAGGAGGACTACATTCTACACTATGACAGGGACGATAGGAAAATTGCTTGCTTGGTGGCTAATAGGGAATTTAAGATGTCTATGAATCTGTTCAGTAATATTTTGAAACACGTTGAGCAGTTACTTAACTCAAGTAATACGAAATGGGAAAAATGCAAAATAATGCTTAAAACCGAAGTTGAAGAAAAACGATCCAAAAGTGGCCGCTTCTTTAACGAACCGGTGCTAAATATTGTAGCCCTGCCGTTGTCACCTGAGTACGAGGATAAATCTTTATTGGTAAAGGATACTTCGAACGAACAATTAACAGAGGAGCTACTAAACCTCCGCTCATATAACGAAAATCTTTTGGAGGAACACCTGAATTCCTTAGTTGGATTTAAAGTAAATGTCAAGCATTTCTATCACCATCATCCTAATACTACACATCTACCTGATTTTGCTTTAAAAAAGAACGATATTCTCGACACCGAATCCCGTAAATATATTACTGACATGATGAAACGAGACTGGTACAAAGATATACCATCTACACAGACTCCAAACTTTTTCCACGCTTCCGATGTTTCCACTTGGGAGGTGAACTCTACTTTTACAGATATCAATGACAAACAAATTTTACGAAAACTGTACTTTAAATATTTGGATGTTAAATTAAACGCATTGAAAAATCAAGTAATCACACGTCAGGAACCTGATATGTCTAAAAAGGATGAAATTATGAATCGAATCAAATCACTACAAGCCCGCAATGATCACCGCGATAATGGAAGTAACAAAAGATATTCTAATTTTGGCCCTACCCGACTGCAAACTAAACTGCGCGCATATGCTAAAAAAGGTGCCCTTCGAAGAAAACTATTAGAAAGGAGTAACAAGTTCCATATCTAGAAGACAGTAATCAGCGTTGGGCAATCTAATGTTATAGGTGAAGTTTTACTACTTTAATGTATTCACTCACAACTTTCGACCTTATGTAATTATTCTATGTATTTTTAGATATGTCCATACAATGCATTATTCTTGTAATTATAACACATATTAATTAAAAAATGGGTCAAAAAGAGTCGAGTCCCTTGGTACATATTATGTTACATTACTGATTAAGTTGAATAAAAGCATCTAACTTTAAGGAATCTGCTTTATTTTGAAGACCGAAAACTACGAGTAAGAATAGGAGTTTTAATGCGGATGAATGTCTAACCCCAGAGATGGGTTCTCCGATAAAAACTGAGAAGCTTCCTGTTCACAGTTTTTATAAATTATTTTGTATGGCTGGGCTCTTGCAATTTTCAGCGTTTTTTTATTAAGCGAAAAAAACAGAACAGGGGTCCCCTATTCAAATATAGACGTCAAAAAGATGCAGATCTAAAACTAAATAACAACCATACAGAAATCAACGCGATTTCATCACACCATTCGCTTCTCTTCCTCCATAAGTAATAATGTTTTCATCATCATCTCGACCTTCAAAAGAGCCATTACTATTTGACATCAGACTTAGAAATTTGGACAATGATGTTTTACTGATAAAAGGCCCCCCTGATGAGGCATCTTCTGTCCTACTATCTGGAACTATAGTATTATCAATTACTGAGCCAATTCAAATCAAGTCTTTGGCTTTGAGACTTTTTGGTAGGTTGAGACTAAATATTCCAACGGTTTTACAAACTGTTCATGGGCCGCATAAGCGATACTCAAAGTTTGAGAGAAACATATATTCTCATTTTTGGGATGATTTTAATATAAAAAGTTATTTCCAAAACTTGTACGATAATCATAATAATGGTAAAATAACAATTTCTAGTAAATCCTCAACAAATTTAGCAGCATTGCCAAAGAGAAAAAGAGCCCTTTCTACTGCATCATTGATATCAAGTAATGGGCAGACAAGCGCAAGCAAAAACTATCACACCTTAGTAAAAGGTAATTACGAATTCCCTTTCAGCGCGATTATTCCTGGGTCATTAGTGGAAAGTGTAGAAGGCCTACCAAATGCTGCCGTCACTTATGCTCTGGAAGCTACTATCGAGAGACCTAAGCAGCCCGACTTGATCTGTAAAAAACATCTAAGAGTTATTCGAACGTTAGCTATAGATGCAGTCGAGTTATCTGAAACAGTATCAGTGGATAACTCATGGCCTGAAAAAGTCGATTATACGATCTCCATTCCAACTAAGGCAATTGCCATTGGCTCTTCCACCATGATCAATATTTTAATTGTTCCTATATTAAAAGGATTGAAGTTAGGCCCTGTTAGGATCAGTTTGGTGGAAAATTCCCAATATTGTGGTAGCTATGGAGGGGTTATCAACCAAGAAAGAATGGTGGCTAAATTAAAACTAAAAGATCCCCTGAAGCACGTTGCCCAAATAAAGAAGAAGAGGAGCCTAAATGAAGCTGCCGACGAAGGGGTTGATACGGACACAGGGGAATTTCAAGATAAATGGGAAGTTCGAGCTTTATTAAACATACCTGCAAGCCTGACTAAATGCTCCCAAGACTGTCGCATTTTATCTAATATCAAAGTCCGTCATAAGATCAAGTTCACTATAAGTTTACTCAATCCGGACGGTCATATTTCAGAATTGCGTGCGGCACTGCCTGTCCAATTATTCATTTCACCGTTTGTTCCAGTCAATGTAAAGACCTCCGATGTTATTGAAAGAACGCTCAAAACGTTTGGACCCTCATATCAAGTAACAAGTCAGCACGATAATTCATTCAGCAGCAAAAACTTTGTAGACGATAGTGAAGAAGATGTGATTTTTCAAAGATCTGCTTCTGCGTTACAATTGTCTTCAATGCCAACCATAGTATCTGGCTCTACTTTAAATATCAATAGTACTGATGCAGAGGCTACCGCAGCCGCTGACACAACTATGGTAACTAGTTTGATGGTACCTCCCAACTACGGCAATCACGTTTACGATCGAGTGTATGGCGAGGTAACTAATGAAGACGAAACTTCAGCATCAGCTTCTTCAAGTGCCATCGAATCACAGGCAATTCACAATATTCAAAACCTATATATATCGGATAGTAACAATAGCAATAATCCTATTTTGGCACCAAATCCTCAAATCAAGATTGAAGATGATAGCCTAAATAATTGTGACTCTCGAGGGGACAGCGTTAACAATAGTAACCTGAATCTGGTTAATAGTAATCTAACAATTAGTGAAAATTGGAACAATAACTCTCCTTCTGCAAATAGATATAATAACATCATTAATGCTGGATTGAATAGTCCTTCACTGACGCCAAGCTTTGCACATTTATCTAGGCGTAACTCATATAGTCGCCAAACATCTTCTACATCGCTGAAGAACGATTTGGAACTGACAGATTTAAGCAGAGTTCCCTCGTATGATAAAGCAATGAAATCTGATATGATTGGTGAGGATCTTCCACCGGCTTATCCCGAGGAAGAACTTGGAGTTCAAGAAAATAAAAAAATTGAACTAGAAAGGCCACAAATTCTTCATCACAAGTCTACATCCTCTTTGTTGCCACTTCCAGGCTCGAGCAAGAGTTCCAATAATCTGAAAAGATCGTCTAGTAGGACACACTTATCCCACTCTCCATTACCAAGGAATAATAGCGGATCCTCAGTATCATTGCAGCAGTTGGCGAGAAACAACACAGATAGTTCATTTAATCTAAATCTCTCTTTCACTTCAGCAAAAAGCAGTACAGGAAGCAGACATTTTCCGTTTAATATGACAACATCTTTCACTAGTAATTCAAGTTCCAAGAACAATTCACATTTTGATAAAACTGATTCTACATCTGACGCTAATAAGCCAAGAGAAGAGGAAAACTATACGAGCGCAACCCACAATCGAAGGTCACGTTCATCGTCAGTTCGGAGCAACAATAGCAACTCACCATTAAGACAAGGAACAGGTTCATTTGCTAATTTAATGGAGATGTTCACAAAACGGGATCGCTCATAGATTGCTTTATTTTTTGTCTTCGAAATTTCGACAAAAAGATATGAGCAATACTTCATACACGTTTGTACAGTTAAGCATATATACTTTGATAGAGTACTTTCATACCTCATACCACTTGAAAAATGATAATATAATGTTATAATACTACCTCATAATTGCTATAAAGTAAAACAATTCGGCGTTGTAGTTTATGCTTCTATAATCACAAAAAAATTTCACTGAAGTTGTCAGATTCTGCCGCAAGGCTTCTCATAGATTTTGTTAAGTGGTCTTACTCGGTTTTATGGCTTGAAGGTTAACATAAGTATGAAAACTTATTGATATCCTCCCCACCTCTAACGTTTTAAAAATGATCTCGTCCAATATGTTTGAGGTAAATAATATCGGACCAGTTCTTGTTTTTAAGAGACAAGAATTGCTCATATTTCCCATACTTGTTGGAAAATTTCTCTCAACAATTGTATGAAGGCAAAATCCCTCAATTGAAACATTAAAATAGTGATTAGAAAAACAGGATTAATCAGTTACACGAACGTATTTTTGAGAGAATATAATGAGAATACAATGAGCTTCAGAAGATCTGTTTTTCTTTACTTGGCACTTCTTCCTCAACAATTATTGGCACTACAAAATTTTCTAATTAAATGTTAAAGATCCCACAGACATCATTCGTATATCCTCCCATTTTATACGGTTAGCCAACTTTGCGATCCTACGGAAATTGCTATTTTTATAGTCAACTCATTGATCTCGAGCACAGCTGCTCTTTTCTCTCAATGAATTACGTTGTATGTTAATCACACAAGCATCAGTTTTTCATCGCAAAAGAAAATATTTAGAGTTCTTGCAATTCAGATATACCTCAATTAATAACTCAATCACCTCCTATGTTCTTGCTGGTAGTACTGCTTTTGTCTTAATTACTGCTGAATCAGCCTTCTAGAAGACCGTTCTGTTTCAGCCGCTCGCCCCTTTTCAAAGCTTGCGCGGCTGAGTTTTATGAGGGGCGGCTTTTTTGTGAATGGCAATCTACCATTATTAGTAGCAATATGATTTGCAGATAGATACATATATTTCCTTCTGGGTTCATGTCTCGTTACCATCCACACTAATGCATAGGACCAGAAAGAAAGGACATCGGATCCAACACCTATTAAAATAAGGACTCCTCATTAAAAAGGTTTTTTTAATATTCAACTTGCTATAGATCACGCACCCTTTTGGCAAGTCAACCTTAAATTATTATGATTTCTGTTTGCCCACAAAATGACTTGCAAAAATGCTACAGAAGCCTCACATTCGATGTTTCAGGACAACAATTCGAAGAGAGAAATGAACAAAACCTTAAAAAACGGGCCAAAAAGAAAGGCAGTTTCCAACCATCTGTTGCCTTTGACACAGTGCCTTCCACCGCTGGTTATTCTTCTATAGACGACAGCAGGGAAGGATTCAAAGGTGTACCTGTTCCCAACTATTACACGATGGAAGAGTGTTATGACGATGAAACAGACTCTTTTTCGCCAAATTTGCAATATTATTTGAGAGATACATTCCAATCATCACCTTTTCTGAATACTAGAAAAGAGAACAAATCTGAATCCAGTAGTTTTCCAATGAGATCCTCAAAGTTGTTGGAAAAGAATTCTGACATCAAAAAATATTTCTTGGTATCCAAGAATGGAAAAATAGTGAGGAGAGACTATCCAAGCACGCCAGTAATTGTCAACGAAACGTTGATGATAAACAGGTTTGAAAAGAACTGGATAAAGTTATGGCGCCAAAGAAAACTACAAATAAATGAAAGGCTGAATGACAAAAAAAAATGGTTTACTTACCCAGAACTTATCTTCTCTGAAGAGCGTATTAAACCGTTATATAGAGGAGATGATAGTGCACCATGTACAAAAGAACAAAAAAGAAAGCATAAAATACTTCAACAAAAGGTCGGATATCCCAATAACCCTAAGACAATAGTTTGTCACATTAACGGAAAAAAACATACGTGGGTTGCCCTAGACTGGACAGTCTACAAGTTTGCACGAAATCTTGATCACATTGTTGTCATAACTACACTGCCAAAACTGATTTCTAACAGGAAAAAAACTGCAAAAGATGATACAGAATGGGCACCGGGATATCAAAAAGAAGTAATAGATCAAAAATTAAACGACATTTTTGATTATATTTTACAGCTAGTAAAAGTGGTCAAAATATCCGTCAAAATTACTTTAGAAATAATTGTAGGCAAAATTAAAAAAAGTCTGGTAGATGTCATTAATGTCTATACTCCAGATTTCTTAGTTCTTGCTACTTTAAAGCACGAGCGAAATGAGAATCTTATTACATATAAATCCAAAAAGCTGACAGATGTCTTTCCTGTTAGTTATCCGATTCCCACATTTGTTGTTCCCTCGAAACGAATGTATTCGTTCGAACTGAATCTACAGAGAGAAGTAAATGAACATTATGTCTCAAAAAATCATATGAAGCACGAACATACTGACGTTGAGAGCATGAGCAGTTCAATGTTCAAAAAAAATACAATATCAGATATTTCTTCACATATTTCCGTAGATTCGTACGCCGAAGATTTCAAAAGGCAAGGTTACATCAAAAAGCAGTTCAACACCTCTAATGATTCCATTCCAAGAAAATTGACTGGTCTCGCCCAGCATTCAAGAAGGAAGATCACGGGTGATATAGAAAAATTACAAGACGATGAGAAAGATAGAGAATGTACTAAGGAAAAACTTTTGTTGAAGAAAATTGATATCATAATTAGAGAGTCATTGAAGTCTTCTTTAGCGATAGAGACGTTGCCTGGTAAAAATGTATCGCAGTCCAGTCACGGTGACCAAATTTCCAGCTTTAAGAATGCTTTGATAGGCAATGGGTCGAAAAACACAAAGTTTAGAAAATCTTTAATACCATATTCTTCCTCAGAGGAACAAAATACCACAACAACGATTAAACTCAGTAGCTCGCCTACGTCCCAAATCAAGTTTGCAACCTCTGTAAAACATAAAGATGGAAGAGCCGCCCTTGGCAAAGCCAGAAATCTGCCTGATATAAGGCACAGTATTTCCTTCGACAAAGAAAATTCCTTTGATCCATCTGATAAAAGCAGTAGTGTTGATAATAGCATTCCTTTGAGGAAAGTTAAAAGTGCCGGTGCGTTAAGAAAAGTCAAAACTAATGACTCCTCAAGTAGTGCAGGGTCAAAGAAAAGCTCGTCTAGTTTTAGTACTGTGAACACCTTCACTGGGGGTGGAGTTGGGATTTTTAAGGTGTTTAAAAGTGGAAATTCCTCTGGAAATAAATCATCCAGTAGAAGGAATAGTAGCAGCGGCGATGTTTTTGAAAGTGATGATCGTAACGACAAGAAAAAGAAGAAGAAAAAAAAGAAGAAATCACTGTTCTTATTCGGCAAAATATGAGCGGATAGTTTGTACACATAGTGTCCCTAAAATTCCTATTGATGAATAGATCAATTTTATTAGCAGACAATTGGGGGCAGCAACTGAATAGCAGAAGAAATTTGAGTTCAATTATTTTTTTTTTTCCTGTCATACATAATGGCCTATTTACAGGTACATACATATAGAGTATGTATATAAAATCTCTGTTGAAGAAGACATCATTCTTAGTCCTTGGCAATCTTAGCCAGGATTTCAGCGTCCCTGAAAAGAATAACTTCATCGTCGTTACCCAATTTAATGGTAGAACCACCAAACTGTGGAATCAAAACTTGGTCACCAACTTTAACTTGAGGAACAACCTTATTACCATTAGCATCAGTAAAGCCCGGGCCTACGGCAACAACTTCAGCTTGGTTTAACTTCTCCACGTTCTTTTCAGGTAAATACAACCCGGATGCTGTCTTTGCTTGTGCCTTGATTCTTTGGACAAGGACACGGTCCATCAATGGAACGATAGATTTAGCAGACTTCAAAAGGGTGGACATTCTTTTTTTTCTGTAGATTCAATATATTTTCGATCAATGGCTTCGTATCAGAAATTATTTTAAACCTAGCACATAATAAGTTTGTACTGTATAAGCGTTTTGACTAATTTTATACATAATCAAGCTTCTTTTTCCCATTCCTTCAAGATTCTAGAAATTTCTATCATTGATGACGGGCATTACCCCGTTAATGACCTTCACACGAATGAGAATTGGGCGGCTAATGAGAGAACTTCGAGAGGTGCAATAAGTGAGAAATAACAACTTTAGAACTCATTATAATTGCTTCCAATACCTAATCCTACGTATGTACTGAATTAAAAAGACAGACATGCATTATTGAATATTGACATTTTGAGAGTAACTTTTTATTATGAGTGGCATAATAAGATAATCGACGCAAGCCACAATTTATACAATAAAAAATGCTACCATCGCTGCTACATATGAACGAAAATAATACAACTATCGTTACGGCCTTTGCTGAACCGTAATAAAATAAAATTCCTTGTTACATTTTTTTAGCCAGCTGCCTCAGAAAGAGGCGTTTACTATTTAATGGAGAAAGAAAGCAAAGAAAAATAAAAGGTATTTTCTTTACGGAAAGCCTTCGAGCAATCCAGGAGAAAGTGGACCTTTTTTTTCCCAATGAAGAGATCATAGGAGTATGGATTGAAAATATAATAGAACTTCGGGTAACCAGGTGTAATTTCACAGTCCATAATACAGAGCTAACGGTTTAAGGGTAAATAGTTATCTAAGTCAAGTTTTGAAGGAACAAGTAAGAAACGTCGCTACTGTTTCTAAACATAAGATATACAAAAATAAATATAGCTATCTCAATGGGTGCTGCATACAAAGTATTTGGGAAGACGGTTCAACCTCACGTATTGGCTATATCTACGTTTATCGCTACTGCTGCAGTGGCATCTTACTTTACCACGAAACCAAAAACCAAAAATGAAGGCAAGAATAGTTCTGCCTTGAGCCAACAAAAAAGCGGTGAAAGTTCAAACTCAGATGCTATGGGAAAGGACGATGATGTCGTAAAGAGTATTGAAGGATTTTTAAATGATTTAGAGAAAGATACGAGGCAGGATACGAAAGCCAACTGATTATGTATAAAAATTTCTGAAATGGTGGTGTTCTTCATCGTTCAGTGAAGGGATGCACTGATTTCTATAAACTTGAAGCACTTTTTGAAACTACTGTTTTATAACGAAAATTAGCGTCCTTCTTTCTATTAAGTATGCATTATACATATAATTCAATATATTCTGAATAGCAAAACGGCAATGAAAAAAAAAAAACACTGAAAATACTTGCCTTAGGCCATTGTGCATGATACGAATATGCACAAAACTTGCCCCTTTTTACTTTACGGATCAATGACAACACTCAGGTGTAAGTGAGAGTTGATGGCTTTTCAATATTTGAAAGGCTGGAAGATAATTATAAAAAATCGAACTAATTGCCTATGATTGTTTCATTACTGAGACTATTTTTTTCACTTCAAGGGGGTCGTCTTAATTATCAAAGCCATGGCAACTAGTGCAGTGCTTGAAGTCACCAGCTCGTTTGGTTTTAGATGCAAGTAATGTAAAGAAATTAATTTAAACAAAATAATAAAAGTTTCTACTTTTTTTTTCAATTAAAAAGCATAATACAACCAATCAATTTTATCCTATTTGGCCTGACAATGATGATATCATAAAGGTAAACGGTTCCTTGTTTTTATTTTTCTTGCATGCACTTTTCAGAAGTCTTGGTAGCGCTACTAACGCAAAATACGAAATATTCATTGGCTAATAAACTTGATTTTTTCATTGAATGTCGTTTTTGAACTATATACAATATAATTAATGCTACGACCCTAAACTTTTCAACTAACTCTTTGACAAGGAAGCATCATCACTTATTACAACCATAGAATGTTACTTAAAGGACTGTTCTCATCTACATCAACAGATCGTCCAAACTTTGAGCAGAATCCTTCTTGATCAAATCCAACATCCCTTCAGGCAAAATAGGTTTACCTTCTTTATCTAAAACGTATCTAAATGGCATTTCCGTGGCCTCATTTTTATTGAACCTAAATTCAGGGTAGTCAATGAACTTGATGTCTTCAAATGCAATCCTGTCTTTGATAATCAACTGTGTTGTTCTTATGGCAGTATCCGTAGTCATTTGTTTATCACCTAGTCTTCTGCTAATTAAAAGATTCGGATAGGCAGTCTTTAGTTCTTTGGTACGATCTCTTGGAGGATGATCACCCAATATGCCACCAAATACGAAATAGTCGAATTTCGTAGCATCCTCCGGCTGTAAATCGATTGTAGCCCTAGGGTCCAATAGACAGACTCTGCCATCTTTTAACAGTTCCAAATCCTTGAAATCTTCGTTAATGCCCTTCAAATCCTTTGTAGTCCATCTTAAACCAAGTTTTAGTAGCCTTTGAGGGATGTCCTTTTCCGTGGTACTCTCTGGTAACGATGATAAAATCAAGTTTTCAGCTCCTACTTCTCTCAGGATTTGGCTATACTCTAAAATGACCCATTCACTAAACCCTTCCTCCATATGCTCAATAATGTACTTCATCGTATATCTAGAAATAATCTCCACAGCTTTATCAATCTATATTAACAATAGATATGCCCCTCAACATCTAATAAGCAAAGGGCATTGCTCTTTTACAATGCTCGATGAGCTTGCCGAAAATTTCTAATCCAAAATAACGGAAAAAACTGAAAAGGTGTCAATCCTGTTACCCGCAAGTTGAAGTACGGAAAGAATACAACCTTACACAGTGGAACTATAATAGACAGTAAAGAAAAAAGTTAAAAAAAACTTGTGCCTTGCATTTACTGATCAACCAGTCTTTCTTTTTACATATATTTCTGATGCATTTTCATGTTTACTTAAAATTTCTTTTAGGATAAACGCTGCAATATCCGGTTCTTCGAAATAAGAAACATGTGATTTTATAGCTGATATAAAATCCACTTCTAGCAGACTTGGAGACATAGCATAATCTAGACGTCCGGTGTAATTCAAACCTGTAAGCATTCTCGTAAGATTTTCTGATAACTTGACCTCTTTTTTTTCTGGAGAAGTTTTTTTGGACTGCAAATTATTTTCATCAGTACCTGGCAAATCTTTCCATATGTTTTCGCCAAATTCCAAAACTTTAGAAGTTAGTCCATAAGCTTCACTACAATGTGGTAAATAAGTTTGTTCGTAATGAGCCATTTCTTTACTAACAAGAGGTTCCATCCTATAAGAAATGGGATCACAGACGTGGTAAACATTATAAATGTCCTTACATTGCGGTCTCTGTACGGTTAATTTTCTCTCCAAGTCATTGGGAAATTCGGGACGGTCACCAATTTTTGTTCTTTGAATTAACTTTAACAATCCAATTGGTGAGCCAATAAAGAACAGGTTGTCTACTTGAAATTCTAATTCATATTTTTTTTGTTTGGATAGAATATCAAATAATATCATACTACCCAACGAATGGCCCACTAAATGAACTTTCCCATCAAACTCTGGATTAAATTCTTTAAAAATCCGATATGTTTTGTTCAATTGAGAGGTTACCTGTTGTAGAATCATATCTTGGTAGTATGGTTCGACATATAACAAAATATCTAGTAGACCGTCAGCCAGTAGCTTCCTCAAGGGTAACACTCCATTTACTGTGACTTGTGACAAAGTCGGTAGGTCAGGATTTTCTATATTTTCCTCCTTAGCATCGGTTTGGAAACTTATTGAGTGCCTCCAGGTGATGGGTAGCACTTGAACGTTACAGTTGCTTTTATAATCAGATGCTGTGTTTAATGATTGTAGTTTCTCAGAATTATTGTATATTTTTTTCATATTAGACCTAAGTAGATTTACCGTGTGTGCAAAATTTACGTACTCGTACTTCTTACCCAAAGTCTGACCTATACCGTGAACGCATAGTATCAAGTTATCCACATCTCTTCTGTTACTTCTAATTTGTCTATCGCTTGCGCCCGAATTTTTGCCATCTTTTAATTTGCTACTAGCATTAGCGCCTTGACTGTTATCTGCATTGTTATAGTCTGTTTCCATTTGCTTTTCCAAGCTCTGTGCATCATCTTGATCTTTACTAGCATTACCATTGAACAACTGTAAAAAGTCCGATAAATTGAAGAGGTTTGAAACTTTCTTTTCTAACTTTGTTTCAATGCTCCTCGATTTGGAACTGTTACTACCATCTGCTACTTCCGTTTGAGGCGTTTTTGCTGCCTTAAAAGATGTGGATGTCTGTTTAGTAGTTGCGGAGGATGGATATTTGTATGATCTTGTAATCATTGTAGCATTAATCGGTAAGGATTGAGCCAGATTAGACCTTAGAAAGGCTAATTGCAGTTTTCCTCCATCTAAATCCGATAGTAAAAATGCAGTTTGTTTATTGGCAAACAAAATAAACTTGAAAGTAGATTCATTCTCATCTTTATTGCTGGATCCATTTTTTTGCTCTCCTTCGTTTTCTTTATCGACTGGGTATTTACCTTTGAGCCTAAATATATCTTGCGATTCTGCAGGAGGCGTCGTGGTCGGATCATCATTACTGTCGTCGAATTTGAGCTGCTTATACAACCCTTCAATTTCGGAGGTAAGATCACTGGACAAAGGTTGATTTGAAGAGTCGAACCACACACCTCTTCGTACTTGATAAGTAGGGCCTTCCCAATAGGTAGGGGACAATTCCATGTGAGAGAGGTCGACTTTAAACAGGTAATCTTCGTTGACTAAAACAGGCCTGCGTTCTTGACGTTTACTGGCCTTTTCCAAACGATTAGAATCATCAACGGAGAACGGCTTAAACTTTTTGGGTGAGTGTAAAGTTTGATATGTGGGTAAATAGGGTTTGGAGTTGGGTACGTCTATGGCATAGAACCATGGTACATAAATGTGATTTAACCTTACGAAAATGTTTCTAAAACGAGTGCTGGAGGGAAGGCCTCGATGAGTAAACCGTAGCATTTCAAGTAATTGTTCACTGTGAGTATATTCAGTGATATTCAATATTAGGGAATATGCAAAAAAATACAATCCACTTTTTCTTCCAAAGCGACAAATTAGGTCAGAAAACCAACAGAATATTATATTACGTAATTTACTTATTTATATGTGTGTACTATGTATGAGAACCACGCAGTCTTGATTTCGACCTTAGATTGTAATAAGATGATGATTTTGCTGCAGGATCAGGACCCTCAAGTTCATTAGTCAAAAGGGCCGCTTTTCTTGGTTTCTTGTCAGTGGGATTTGCTCTCAACCTTTCTCTTAAAGGTAAATCTTCCATGGGAGTAGAGATATTCAAGCTCAGTTTTCTCTTACGCAGCAATTTTCTTTGTAAGGAGGAGGATAGCACTGGTGGAGAGGGTGGGTCCGTAGTCGTTGTTGTTGTAGCCGTTGCTGAGAGAGACGGTGATGGGACGTAAGAAGCTTCGTCATCAGATTTGGAAGATTCCTCTTCTTGCTCCTTTTGATATCTTAATTGAATTTCACGTTGCTTCAAATATTCATTCAAATCATCCGGAGTTTCATTAACCATGTCAATCAGTTTTTTGAAGTCTTCTTTATTTTGGTATAGTTTTTCTAAATGAGGAGTGTTCTTGACAGTCTTTGGAGCCCGCGTATGGTTCTCGGAGTGGTTGATTGGTGATTGTGGTTTTGGGATTGCAATGTCAGAGGGTAGATAGTCTTTGTTTGGGTCCAAATTTAGTTTCTTGAACTTAGATAAAATTTCCGGATCCTGCTTATCATTAGGAAGTAGTTTTTGGTTGTTTAAAACTGCCAATGGTTGGCTTGAATATAGTTTAGAATGTTTTAGTCGAGTATGGTTCACGATACCTTGCGCGGAAGTGAAACCGGAACGGTCACATTTGGAGCACGTAATTATAACCAAAATGCCGTCATATCTTCTAAAAATGGGCTCATTATTTTCAGTCTTACCGATGATACCGCTATTGCTCGTCAAACAAGTGCTACTGTAATTACGTCTGTGGTTAAGATGCATCTGACTTGGTTTAAAAGGGAGTATCTGGAACCCCGGCTGCTCGTCTAAGGGGGAGATTGAAGAGGAACGAGGTGAAGAAATGCCATCCGAATTAGAGTGAGGAAGCGAGACGGGAGTGGGCTTGGTTATGGCTTCCGATAAAGATTTAGAACCTGTTAGCCTGTAATCAATTATATTCGAATTTGCCGGACGGAGGGCAGAAGGTTCTAGCAAAAGCCCGTTACTCTTGCTTCTAGTATGATAATGGTGGTGTGGTATGCGTGTTGTTGACAGATTTGTGTTGCTGCTCGAAGACAAAGGCTGACAGTTGATGTTATAATCCGATAGAACCGGGTATGACAGGTTATAATTTGATGCGTTCGTATTTTCCGTAGCCGTACTGTCATGGAAGTGGCCGCCGAGCACGCTATGCTGCTGATGTTGTTTTATTTTGAGTTGATACGTCCGTTCGATTTTGTTCAATAGACCAGTATCCTTATGCAGGGTTTCCAAGAGAGCTAGTTTTGCGTTAACCTTTTGAACATTTCTTCGTAAGTGCCTAACATGCTTGTGGTTTAGCATTATATGTAGGTTCAAAACATTCTGTATTTCCCCTTTGGCACATTCGTACTTCAACCGCTGGGTATTTTCGCTATCCTTGTCCGGATTACTAGTGGCGGTGTCCATTTTGAAGGGCTCATCCATGTTGTTTTCCAAATCCTGAGGAGATTTTGGCGTGGTAACCTGATAAACGTTCGTCATCTTAGAGGATGACGATGAAGAAGAATTAGGATTATGATGCTGGTGCTGCAGTTTATCTTGGGCGGGACTCATCATGAGGAGATGGACATATATACAAAGTGTTGGATGAGAAGCGTGAGCCCAAAGAGTAGTGAAATGCCGAAGATCAGGGTGTTTATATGAACGAACACTAGCTTACAAATGTGGAAACGGGATCCTTCAGAGGTAAAATGCGCCTTCAGTGGCCAAAGTTCATCACCTTCCTTAGCACGGGTTCTTGCTGTCTGCTCTTCCTGCTTCTTCCCTGCTCGTTTTTCCCTCTTCCTACGGCTATGCACAGTGGCAAATGCACTGCATGTGTTTCTGTGGCGGGTATCCCTCAATTGCGGGTAACAATAAGTAACTCAACATCACGAACGACGTTTAAGTTTGCTGTTACCACAAAGGGTAAAACGTCAATAAAAGCAAGCAATATTATTCGTGCCAGAGAACTATATCTGGCGTAGGTCCTATATATAACACAAGCAAGGGCAAATACGTGGTTAGTGGTGTAAAAACTGAAGGGATTAATTTACATACAACTAGATCCATCTTTCTCAAAAATGACTTCAGTATCACCCTCGCCACCTGCCAGTCGATCGGGCTCAATGTGCTCCGACTTACCGTCCCCTTTGCAGACTGAGAAACTGGCACATATTATAGGTCTTGATGCCGACGATGAAGTTCTCCGGCGCGTAACCAAGCAGTTGAGCAGATCTAGGAGAATTGCTTGTCTGACTGGAGCAGGCATTTCGTGCAACGCGGGCATTCCTGACTTTCGCTCTTCTGATGGGCTCTACGACCTAGTGAAAAAGGATTGTTCACAGTATTGGTCTATCAAGTCCGGCAGGGAAATGTTTGATATTTCGCTATTTAGAGATGACTTCAAAATATCCATTTTTGCTAAATTTATGGAGAGGCTCTATTCAAATGTTCAATTGGCAAAGCCGACTAAGACGCACAAGTTCATTGCGCATCTAAAAGATAGGAACAAACTGCTGCGCTGTTACACGCAAAACATCGATGGGCTCGAAGAAAGCATAGGACTTACTTTATCAAATAGGAAACTACCGCTTACCTCATTTAGTTCACATTGGAAAAATCTGGATGTCGTTCAGTTGCACGGCGACCTGAAAACTCTTTCGTGTACAAAGTGCTTCCAGACTTTTCCTTGGAGCAGGTACTGGTCTCGTTGTCTAAGAAGAGGTGAGTTACCATTGTGTCCGGATTGCGAGGCACTTATCAATAAGAGATTGAATGAAGGAAAGCGAACTCTTGGTTCTAATGTGGGTATTCTAAGACCTAATATCGTCCTGTATGGTGAAAACCATCCATCCTGTGAAATTATTACGCAAGGCCTAAATCTTGACATAATTAAAGGCAATCCTGATTTTTTGATCATCATGGGTACAAGTTTGAAAGTTGATGGTGTGAAACAACTGGTAAAAAAATTAAGTAAGAAAATTCACGATCGTGGCGGCCTGATCATTCTCGTAAACAAGACATCCATTGGCGAATCCTCCTGGCACGGCATTATAGACTACCAAATCCACTCAGATTGTGATAATTGGGTCACCTTTCTTGAATCCCAAATACCAGATTTCTTCAAGACGCAAGATCAAATTAAGAAGTTGAGACAGTTAAAAAGGGAGGCTAGCGACTTGAGAAAGCAAATGAAGGCCCAAAAAGACTCAATCGGAACCCCCCCAACAACCCCTCTACGAACTGCCCAGGGGATTGATATTCAAGGAAACAACGAATTGAATACAAAAATAAAGTCGTTAAACACAGTCAAGAGAAAAATATTGTCACCAGAAAACTCCAGTGAGGAAGACGAAGAGGAAAATTTGGATACAAGAAAACGCGCTAAGATACGACCAACTTTCGGTGACAACCAAGCCTCATAAACTTAACTATTAAAATTGAGTTAACGATAAATAATCGAGGCAGACACCCCTTTGCATAATATATCATCCGTTTAATTTATCTTCCATTTATATACTCATACATATACCAACGGAGATCTGCATGTCCGAGAATACAAAAAATAGTGAACGAAAAAAATATCACATCGCGAAAGAAAAGCTATCTCATATCTGCAACACGAAAACACAACAGTCGCGGCATGCAGATAGTACAAATTGAGCAGGCCCCAAAAGACTACATAAGCGACATCAAAATAATCTCTTCCAGGTCACTGCTTTTGATTACGTCTTGGGATGGTTCTTTAACAGTCTACAAATTCGACATTCAAGCAAAGAATGTTGACCTTTTACAATCGCTACGATATAAACATCCGTTATTGTGCTGCAATTTCATCGATAATACCGATCTGCAAATATACGTGGGAACTGTACAGGGTGAAATCCTAAAAGTTGATTTGATAGGTAGTCCCAGCTTCCAAGCTTTGACGAACAATGAAGCCAATTTGGGTATTTGCCGAATATGCAAATATGGAGACGATAAACTCATTGCCGCGTCATGGGATGGCCTGATAGAGGTTATCGACCCTCGCAATTATGGTGATGGAGTTATTCCTGTTAAAAATTTGAACTCTAATAACACAAAGGTGAAGAATAAGATATTTACTATGGATACAAACTCCTCTCGATTGATCGTTGGTATGAACAATAGTCAGGTTAAATGGTTTCGCATGCCACTCTGTGAGGATGATAACGGAACAATTGAAGAATCAGGACTGAAGTACCAAATAAGAGATGTCGCTCTTTTACCGAAAGAACAAGAAGGTTATGCATGTAGCAGCATTGACGGGCGAGTTGCTGTGGAGTTCTTCGATGATCAGGGCGATGATTACAACTCAAGCAAAAGATTTGCATTTAGATGCCACCGTTTGAATCTAAAAGATACAAACTTAGCGTATCCAGTAAATTCTATTGAATTTTCCCCCCGTCATAAGTTCCTATACACGGCTGGCTCTGATGGCATAATTTCATGCTGGAACCTACAAACCCGCAAGAAAATAAAAAATTTCGCCAAATTTAACGAAGACAGCGTGGTTAAGATTGCCTGTTCTGACAATATTCTATGTCTGGCAACTTCTGATGATACTTTTAAGACAAACGCCGCAATTGACCGAACTATTGAACTAAACGCAAGTTCAATATACATAATATTTGACTATGAGAACTGATATCTTCGTGAAGATTCGTGTAGTATGATAGAACATTCCAGAAAAAAAATTCAGATTCATCGCTCTCTCTTCGCTTCTCCTCCTTTAAGGAATAAAGAAAAAATCACATACATAGATTAAGTAAATAGCATCTGCTAGAAAAATTATATATAGATCAGTCATCTTATTAAGGTATCTTGTTTAAGCCCAAAAGTCTGCTCCCAAATTCCTCACTGTAGCTACTAAAACAACCTATACGCAAGAAAGATGTCATTGACAGCCGATGAATACAAACAACAAGGTAACGCTGCATTTACCGCTAAGGATTACGATAAAGCCATAGAGCTCTTCACTAAAGCTATTGAAGTTTCTGAAACTCCAAACCATGTTTTATATTCTAACAGGTCCGCCTGTTATACTTCTTTAAAGAAATTTAGTGACGCATTGAATGATGCTAATGAATGTGTCAAAATCAATCCATCTTGGTCTAAGGGTTATAATAGACTCGGTGCCGCCCACTTAGGTCTTGGCGATCTCGACGAAGCTGAAAGCAACTACAAAAAAGCCTTGGAGTTAGATGCCAGTAACAAGGCCGCCAAAGAAGGATTGGATCAGGTTCATCGTACCCAACAGGCAAGACAGGCACAGCCTGATTTAGGATTGACACAGTTGTTTGCTGACCCAAATTTAATTGAAAATTTGAAGAAGAACGCAAAAACTAGCGAAATGATGAAGGACCCTCAATTAGTGGCTAAACTGATTGGGTACAAGCAAAATCCGCAAGCCATTGGCCAAGATCTGTTTACTGATCCAAGATTAATGACCATCATGGCTACATTGATGGGGGTTGATTTAAACATGGATGATATAAACCAATCAAACTCCATGCCAAAGGAACCGGAAACCAGTAAAAGCACTGAACAAAAGAAAGATGCTGAACCACAAAGCGATTCTACTACGAGCAAGGAAAATTCCTCTAAAGCACCACAGAGAGAAGAAAGTAAGGAATCCGAGCCAATGGAAGTTGATGAAGATGACTCTAAAATTGAGGCCGACAAGGAAAAGGCCGAAGGTAACAAGTTTTACAAGGCACGTCAATTCGATGAAGCTATAGAGCACTACAACAAGGCGTGGGAACTGCATAAAGATATTACCTATTTAAACAACCGTGCTGCTGCTGAATACGAAAAAGGCGAATACGAGACAGCTATTTCTACCTTGAATGATGCTGTTGAGCAAGGTAGAGAAATGAGAGCGGATTACAAGGTCATTTCCAAATCATTTGCGCGTATTGGTAATGCCTATCACAAATTGGGTGACTTGAAGAAAACTATAGAATACTACCAAAAATCATTGACTGAACATCGTACTGCTGACATTTTGACCAAGTTAAGGAATGCTGAAAAAGAATTGAAGAAAGCTGAGGCGGAGGCGTATGTTAACCCTGAAAAGGCGGAGGAAGCCCGTCTTGAAGGTAAGGAATATTTTACCAAGAGTGATTGGCCGAATGCTGTTAAGGCTTACACTGAAATGATCAAAAGGGCACCTGAAGATGCTAGAGGATATTCTAATAGAGCTGCTGCACTAGCGAAGTTAATGTCTTTCCCTGAAGCTATCGCAGATTGTAACAAAGCCATTGAAAAAGATCCAAATTTCGTGAGAGCTTATATCAGGAAGGCCACCGCACAAATTGCTGTTAAAGAATATGCTTCCGCTTTGGAAACACTAGATGCGGCCAGAACCAAGGATACTGAAGTGAATAATGGTTCTAGTGCAAGGGAAATTGATCAACTGTATTACAAGGCAAGCCAACAAAGATTCCAACCTGGTACCAGTAACGAAACCCCAGAAGAAACCTATCAAAGGGCCATGAAAGATCCTGAAGTGGCTGCAATCATGCAAGATCCTGTTATGCAAAGTATTTTGCAGCAGGCCCAACAGAATCCCGCTGCTTTACAAGAACACATGAAAAATCCAGAAGTATTCAAAAAGATTCAGACGTTGATCGCTGCTGGTATCATCCGGACTGGTCGCTAAAAATAATACGAAATATAACTTTATTATCTTGAATTCTTTTTTTACTGCTTTTTCATACATACGTACATATAATGATCTTCTCACTTAGTATACTAAATTTGTTTCATGCTATGGTTGATATTTGAGAAATCGGAACTTGAAGATAATAAGTTTCTTGGGCGAGGGAAAAACATCGGACCATCTTTCCTGTCGTTCTCCGGATCAGCCCTAGGAAATTTCTGGCCGGAACTCTCCTTAGAAACAAAAAAAATTACGTAATTGGCACAACTTTACGTCAACAATATTCATTACATCAGAATGCGAAAAAAAAAAAGCGAGAATATCTAAGCTCTATGACAACATTCGCTAAGCTGAAAAAATTAGGGAAATAAACTTTTCAAATTGCTATGATATAATTTCGTTTCTTACTATGTATTTTCTACGTATATTTTTACACTCTTGACTCTTTCCTTTTTAGTAATGTGCCTGCCATAAAAAAAGGGAGATGAAGGAAAGAAAATAAAAATGGTGAAAATTAAGCTTTGTTGATTACCTAATACAAGCTGCCTGAAACTAGAAACCATAAATTGTTTCCTATCTCGTAATATTTCGCCACCTTAGGCATCAATTTTCTTTGGAGAAGGGGGGTTGCATCCCCCTGAAGAAGTGCTTGCCATGTGCTTTGAAAACTTTTAAGATGTTACTAGTACTAATAATTATTCTTTATTTTATTCTTTTAATTTCGACTTTAATGATTCAATCATTTTTTTCAATTCACTGTTTTCTTTCATCAAGCCATCGAATAGTTTTGATTTTTCTTCGAGATTTTTGATGTATTTCTCACGACGCTGCCTAAACGCCTTTTGTGCGCTTCGATTTTGGGCAGCTCTCTTAGTATTTCTTAAAGGTTTGCCTGTTTTACCGATCAACTGGCCATCATTGTTATATCTTTCGCCTTCGTTAAAAACCTGCTCTGAAAGAGAAACGGAAACTCGACGTCTTTCCTCTGAAGGAAGGTTAGTTGTGGCACTATTTTTTCTCGTAGCTGGGGTACTATTTGAGGGAAAATATGAAGCTGCCGGTTGGCTAGTAAATGTAGATGCAGTAGTGTAGGAAGATTCAAATGGTGCGTGTGATGCAGTGGTGTATGGATTAGAATTGAAGTGACAGTTTAAATGAGTATCTGGTAGTTGCGGTCTAAGCTGGTATGTGTTCAGTCTTGGTAAAGACGGAGGAATCAAATTGTTTATTGTCACCGGCCTTGCAATATGTGGGCCCGCAGTATTTGGAACATCCTCACACAATGCTCCTATATTAACAGAATTTCTTCTTCCAGAAAGATCTGTAAGTGAGCCAGTTCTGCTCTCATAACCAGGCTCTTCAAGTGTTGCAATCTTTGGGAGTTGAATTTGCGGTAGAGTCACATTCGAAGCAACTACCGAAATTGTATGCAAATCAGCCTTGTTCTCCTCTTTAATAAACCCTACAGGAGGGCTTGGCACGAAAGCGTTGTCCGTCATTTTTTTTGGCTTTGTACTGTCTCTTGTCATTGAATGGGAAGCTAAAATAGGTTGAAAATTAAAAGGATGATTGTCCATTTTTATTTGCATTAACATTTGAGTAGGTTTTTGGTTTTCCTTCTTGTTCCAAGCTGTTATTCTATATCTATGATGAGATTAACGGCTGCAAAAGTCGTAGTTAATCAGTAAAATTATCTAATGAATTATTTGTAAGCAGAACGCGTGAGAAAAAATAAATCACCCGGTTCCTTTTTTATATCATGAAATTTGGTAATGATGCAGACATCAACTAGTTCTCGAGTGAGGAGGTATCCTTATCAAATCACTCTCTCCCTAGTGTTGGAAGGGTTTCACTCGCCTTCTGCTCCTGGTTACAATTTTTGCCTAGTACTCCTTCCTACCCTCATCCTCATAGATTTAGTGCCAATAAAATTTTCTTTGCATGTCATCATTGGGATAAGTGACGCAACTCCGGTTCCGATTTTTTTTTTTTCAGCGCCGTGGTATTTCCGCTCGGGAAATCCCCTCCCGCATTGCATCAGAGCTTATCGATGTAAAGTTAATTTCCCTTTTTTTCGGTTGGGCTGGAGCAATTGGTTGCATTACTAACAAATTGACGAACAATAGTTTTAAAGCAAGTGCCTTAAGATTTAGGTCATTCCTTCAGGGATTTCTGAGAACAATTTAAAGAATAACAGAAACTTTTGTGGCCCTTTTCATCTTTTACGTGTTTTGTAAAGATGAGATCACATTCCACGTAGCCCTAAACATTGGCGTACATTTCTACTCGGAACCTTTTCTCGACCCCTCTCCGTACGCCAAGTTTTACCTTGAGGAGTAAGTCGTCAAAGGGGCGTGGGGTAGCCATTTCCTAGGAGGTGGGAAAACATGATTCAATATGCAACTGCAGTACTTTGGCAGCTTCGGGGAGAGTTAATATAAAATACCGCCTCTTTAGCTTTCATGTGGCCAGACTACTTTTTCTTTATTTTCAGCCGGCATAATTACCTGTGGAAGACATGGCAGTGAGTGGGCCCTATGATTGCTGCTGCAGGGGACTTTTCAGGATAATCATGTAAACGATAAAACGGAAAAACAAAACTACGGACGTTGTTACCTTTCCTTTTTTGTAATGTTTCTCCGAAAAAATACCATTTTGCACAGTTCAACATTCTTGATGGTAAAAGCGAAGCATTGCGTCAACGGGTTAGATAAGTCATTTGCTGTCAATTAGTACCAATACCTGTATTTGCTCACCGAATGGCACTATACAGTGACGTTAAGATCTTGTAACTGATTTTCAAGAAGGCACTAGATAAGGTAATATAGATGCCTTTCGCAATGACTCGTGTATCTGGCAGATCTATAGCTGCTCACCAGATTTATTTGCTATATTTGAATCAGGAGTAAGTTTGAACCATAATCATTCCAATTCAGTTTGATACTACCTTTTTTTTTTTTTAATTTTTGAAAGAGCTATCGCTTAGCTATCGGCGGGCATATTGAATTGCGCAGTAGATGATCATTTCACTAGTTGTGGCAAAGAAGTTAGTTAAAAAGTGTAAATATGTCACAGTACTTATCCTTTTCTAAAGAATTAGTTTATTAAAAACAGCAACAAGAAGAATGACTGTCAACCATTTTTAGGTCATTGCAACAAATCTCAAAATGCGCTTTTATAGATAATCTAAGAAGATCGTTATATGGGAATAATAACAGTGAGAAAATGGAAGAAACGGATTACCATAGAAAATTGTAATTAAAAACAACAGTTTAAAGAAGGTGGTGGGCAATTAATACTTAGGGATTAATACTTAGAGCTTATTCAAAAAGAAAAGATAGAATTTCATGTAATACATGAGAACTATGTAGGGTTTTTAAGGTAACGAGTATTAAGTTTTGAAATATCTTCACTAGCCTTGGAATCATCTTTTAGCTTTTCTATTTGCCGGATTCTTTCCAACATAATCACGCTTTCTTCTAGTTGTAATTTTCCTTCTAGATGTCACTATTTCAACCTATGTCATTAGTATCCTTTTATGGTGTTTACAAAAAGAAAGTTTCAAGTACCGCTCACCTACACTACGTTGTAATTTTTAGATACATAACTTTAATTTTGTCGCCTATGTGCACAGATAAACAAAACAACCTATAAAATTTCCGTTGGGCCCTTTTGTCCCTGATTTCTGATGTGTAACCCATTTATTTCTGTCCTGTAATAATTCGTCTTCGGTGATTGTCATATATACACAGTTTAGCTTTACTAACTATAACCATCCGAGAAGAAGAAAAAAGAAGGTCTGATTACTATCAAACAACATGTGAAGGTAACACAATCGATGTAATTGATATCAGATTTACTAGCCCCGTTGGATTGAAAAATCTGCAAGGAAGGGCTAAAGAGCAATATACTTTCTTTTGTTGTTTCGGGGTGATGAGAAAATTGTAACTTTTTTTTTAACTTGGCGAGAAAATTGACTGGAAGAAGTGTCAAAGATAAGGCTTCTATCATATTCAAAACAAGTACCACCAAATGGCAGCTCAACTCCGAAGGCTCAAAAACAATACTTATTGATATTGCACTCACAAGCATTTTTTGTTGCGGAACGTCTTTACGTGCAAGATTAATGATCATAAGATTGCATTTTTACTACCTCCTCACTTTAGTTTACCATTTAGGACTTGTAGGTGCGTATGAAAAAGCAGCAAGAAAGAGAATTCAACCTCCCGATTTGATACCTGGTCCTCCGGGACATAAACTTGGTGATGAAAGACCACCGCATTACGACCACCGGCCACCTTATAAAAAACACATCGACAACATTCCAGCTTACAATCTGACTGATTTGATAGATGATAAAATACTAAATAAATATGAAAACTCATGCACGGTAAATGTATTGACAGGTGGCTTCATCTCTCTAGCAAGTAATTCGTGGCACTTACGTGCTTATAATTACACTTTAAATTACCCATCCTTTTTGATCCGATGCGATAATGGCAGTGCAAATCCTAATTTCTCTCATGTCTTACAAGACTTTGTTTATGACATCAACAACAAATTCAACGTTCAAGATGACAGTAGTAAATACATCGGAAAAGACCCATTTCCCTTAGGAATGATAATGATCACCTTTGCTTCTGGGTGTATCTGTGTGGCAACATGGATGCTATTTTTGGTTGTCTTATTACTGCCATCCGATAATCATAATAGAAGAAATAAAGTTGTACATGTTTACGTCCTTTTCTCTGCGATTATAAGAACTGTATTTCTAAACGAGACTATAGCCGTCATATTTGACAGCCAATATCACGATGACTACCAGGATGCGAGCCAATTTGAATCGTTCATCGTAGAAACTGCACCATATAAAATATGTGAATTAGTTGCAAATATTTTGAGTGATATAAACTGGATTTATATTGTTCACTACTTACAGTCCAATTATGGAAAACCAACTTGGAATTGGATCCCATTTAAAATGAAAAAGGGGACACATATCATAATTACCGTGGGTTGCTTCCTCTCACTAGCCGATAACATTTTATTCGCAAACCTTCTTTGGAGAAAGAACCTTGTAGTTTTGAAGGTATTTTACAAGCTAATCGAATTACTGATTTACACAATTTTCATCTCCATTATTTGTTACTTCACATGGCATAATTTTGCTTACATACTTTTACCGAAAACTGCTGAAATTAATACGGACGGTAAGTGTAAAACGAAACTGAGAATTCTTTGGGAAAATTATCACGAAACTATACCATTATTGGCGTATAATATTCTTATATTTATTTTATTCTATTTCACCACAATTTTTTTCGCTGCTTTCACCAAACATGTTAGAGGTTGGACATTTAACTTTGTTCATCTTTTGAAAGTTTTAATAACAGTGAACGTTTGGGGCTTAATTGGAGTATTGGAAAAGAGGGAGCTGCACATAAGCAAAAAAACAGTCCTTGGACGAAAAATTAACAATAGGGACAAATTTTTCGCCAATCCAACAGTCAATTATTACGGAGAAGATTTAGGCAAGCATTTAAGCGCCATAACGTTAAACAGGGATTTAAACACTACTAAAAGTAACACTACTTCCCACGATTCATCAAGTTTAGTAGGATCCCCTTCACCCACCTGGAAATCTCCAATCGAAAGAATAAGGGACAGAAGAAGAAGACATAAGATAATGAAAAGTGAGAATAAATTTGGGCAAAATCCCAGTTTTGGAAGTAAATCGAATGGCAAACCTAATACTAAAACGACATTATCCAAATATCGACAGCTATTAAGGAAGCCTAGGCGAAAAACCAATTCATATGAACCAAAAAATGGCATTGGACAGAATAAAGAAGGCTCAACTGTTAGACCAGGAGCCGACAAACATATTAGAGATTCCAATTATCTAGCTACAGACATCAGTGACAACGAAAGTATGGAAACCGAACTTCGAACCAACCACATTTATAATTACGAAAATAGTGATTAAGGCAGGCCCAGTGGACGGAAAGACATAACTGCAGAAGTACAGCTGCCTTTATTTCTTGTGGTCATTTATTGCTTTTATTTTCAAGTCAGATATACAAGAAAATCAAATCCCATCGTCAACGTCACGTATAAACGATTAATTTACAGTAATACCATACTCTACCAACATTATTTTAGTCCGACGTGCAGTCCTGTAGGTGTTTCAATTCCTTCTGGCATTGACTTCTGTGCAGAAACCCTTCAAAATGAGTTCCACTTTACGTCAGATCGCATAACAACCGGTCATATATTTTTTTCTTTTGCTAAACCCCCTACTGCAAGCACTTTTAAGAAAAAGAACAATAAATGCGTCTTTATTGCTGTGTGGAAGTGATTTTTGTCTTTCGGACAAAAAAAGGATAGGGATGCGAGAGGGCTGTGAAGTAGTGATCAGGCGGGGCCTATATAAGAAGGGCGCGCATCGTCCCCCCTAAGAATAGCGAAGCGACATTACACTGAACACTACAATGTCAAATAGTACTCAATAAATATGACTGTAAAAATATGTGACTGTGAAGGCGAATGTTGTAAGGACTCTTGTCATTGTGGGAGCACCTGCCTTCCAAGCTGTTCTGGCGGTGAAAAGTGCAAATGTGATCACAGCACCGGAAGCCCTCAATGTAAGAGTTGTGGTGAAAAATGCAAATGCGAAACCACGTGCACTTGTGAAAAGAGTAAATGCAATTGTGAAAAATGTTAGGTGACCCCTACTCTTTACTTATCATAAATACATCATATTTTACCCTTAATTAATCAACATTTATTTAACTGCATGAACTAAATATAAGGTATAGTTTCTTTTTCCCGGAATCTTTTTTTTAGATCGTTATTATTTAGACGGCACTAAGAGAAATAAATTAAACTAAATTACGGTGCGGATGCTCAAAGACATCTGCGAGTGTTTAATAACACTAAAAGAGATGAATAAAATAGATTTCTCAATGCAAAATTAAAATTACAATGTTACGCATACACACAAGTACAGATTTTGTATATAGTATTTCTTCTTCGTTTTATCTGTCGTGTTGAAACATTTTGTTGTTCAAGTATTAAAAGTCTCCTGCGTTGTTAAAATCCATATCATGTGAATTGTTGGTGCCGCTCATGAGGCCGTTTTGATGTGGAATATTATATTGAATGTTATGCAATGGTTGTTGTTGTCGTGGCTGCCGCTGCCGTTGGCGTTGGCAGCTTCTGGTTTGCTTTTGTACTTGTTCACTACTACTGTTGTCACTCAACGGTTGAGATGGCTCGGTAAGATGGACGAAAGAATCCCGTGTGTCATTTGATAAATGTTGATTAGCCAAGCTTAGCTGTAGGCACTTTCTTTCTAAATGACAAATATATTCAATAGATTTCGTTAAAATGGACGCCTTATTCAATTTTGTTGCTGGCTCTAGGCCATCTAAGTCTGCTAGGTCTCTAGATGTAATGGGAAGATCGTTACATTTTTTATACGCTACTCGTAGCGTTGGGACAGTTCTCCTTAATTGTTCAATTTTATCATTAATATTGGAACGGTATTTCTTTTCAATTATATTGTGTGATACCCTTCCTGTCCTCACCCTTGTTATTCTTTTGGGTTTAACATGAAAATGTTTCCGTATAGGTGAAGTTTTTAACTTGAAGCTCAAACTGTCACCATTGTCAATATTCTCCAAATTCAAAGATGATTTAATCTCGTCTGCAGTAACTAAGGGAGACTCTGTCTTCGATAAAGGCAGAAAATTTTCAAAGCCAGACAATTGTTCCTTTTTCACTATTGAAGCTGCTGAAAGAAGACTCGAGTCCTTTTCAGATTTAAGATCGGTTTGCTTTACATTATCAATGTTTTCATTTTCCTCGCTACTAAAGACTTCCATGTTATCAATGTATTCTTCGCTGTCAATAGTATTGCCACTGTCTGTAGTCATTGTAGTACTACCCGTCGTTGTTGTAGGTATAGAAGCCAGAGCATCATTATAGTAATTGCTATCAATTACTGGAGTGTGGCCTGAAGTATTAGGAAACGAGGAGTCACTATACTGGTCTGTGGCAGAATATGTGTTGTTCTTATATACAGGAGGCACGGGATGTTGAAGATGGATGGGATGCTGAAATGGAGCGTAATAAGCATGCGTCGGAGGTCCTTGAGAACCCAAATCCTCGGTATTGTAATTTGGTGGCGGCACGTTGTAATTGTTACTTTGAAACATTAAATACATTTGGTTCGTGGTTACATTTACATTCTGCTCTTCGCTGCCATCTTGAGCACTTCTACAATCGAAAACCTTGATGGCGACTTTATTACCTAGGTCGTTCATTACAGAATTGCCATCCGAAGAACCAGAAAAAGGTTTTTGAAAATTTGGCATTTCCAATTTATACTCTTATCGTTGCTAAAATGAGTCGTGTACTGCAACTGCTCTATATTCTATATTCTAAGCGAATGGGTGGGTGGGTGTGACTAACTATTAAACTACCTAAGCGATCTCGAGAGCCTAGGCGAGTAGTAGAAATAAAACTAGAAGCGCGTTTTACAGGTTTGACCTTAAGTATGATGCGATAAGACACTTACATAGGACGATTTTTGAGGCTTACAATGTGTAACCAAGGTATATAAAAGGTGCTGCTGCTCTTAGGAAAAACACAAAGAAAACGCCTACGGTAAAAATACAATACCAGCTATTTTTTTCTTTTGAGAAGCCCACTCAAAGTAAAAATTAAACAATGATGGAAAAGAAAAGAAAAAAGTTCAAACAGAAAATTAAAATGCAGCAGAGAAGACTAGGCACAACAAAGTGGGATTGTGTCTACGCTTTTAACGGTGTACCCTTTTTCCTCGCCACGTTTTCACTCAGATCTAAATCTCTGCTGTAATTTACAGCGGCATAAGAAGGCACGTCCCCTGAAAGTAGGCTAGCCAGAAAACAAAAAGGCCAGAATCGGCGCGGAACTTCTCGTATCGAGAGCAAATGAGGTGTGCGGCACACAGTAGGAAAGGGTAACTGATTAACATACGTACACCCCGGCATAAAAGCTTCTGCAGGCTTTGTAGGCAAGAGACACTGCGGAGAATAAAAGGTTGTGACGCCCAATACCTTCGCCGGACGCCTTCTTGGCGTTCACAAAAGACGATGCTGCAGCATTTTTTTCTTGCGTCGAACTCGCGCCCACAGCAACGAGACGGTTCCGTTCCTTCCCGTAATGTTGCTTTGATTAACAAAATTCTCGTTTCCTCAGTTCTGTGAGTCCGTTTGTCAGCAGAGGAATCCCAATGAAGAAAATTTTTTTCTGGAAAGTAAAAGCGAGCGAAAAGTTTAAGGTTCAGATTGCATCACTATTCGTTCAGTTGATAGCGAATGTAGACCGCTAGCGGCTTGATTAGATAAATAGAGTGGGTTAAAAAAAAGGAAAAAAAAAATGTGAATTGCACATGCCCAGCGCGCTCGCAAAACATATAAAGTTGTCCTCACATGCGGCGTGCATTGTTCATAGCGGGGCAAACATACTTGTGGCTTAATTTGACACATCTACTTTTAATCTTTTCTTGGTCTAATACAATGGCTTTTTCCCAAAGTAGAAGGCTTCTTACTCCAACCGTACCCTGTCCTACTTTACTGGGCATTGATTTTTTAATTCTTGTCTTGAGGCATTTCGACGAGATTTTCATTTGAAAAATATACCTCCGATATGAAAACGTGCAGTACTTAACTTTTATTTACCTTTATAAACAAATTGGGAAAGCAAGGAGATAGATCTGACTGCCGGCCGAGCTTGGCTTGACTTAGTAGTTTCGATGTCCCTTTTCTTACTTTCCTCATGCAAAATTGGTGATGAATTGAATGATTTTCGTTCATCTACGCTTTTCATGTCAATCACAATTCTCTGTGACCTGGCACCAATAAGGCTTTTTCGCAGTGATGGCCTTTGCGTGATTTGATTCTTACCATCGTTATCGTCGCAATCATCATCTCTATTTTGATTAACGTATACCATTCCTCTACTTTTTTGATTAACGTGCCGAGGAAATAGTGGTTGTCTATTTGCATTAACTCCGCTGAATGATGATGAATATCTAAACTTTTGTAAAACTTTTGTGCACCCCGATATACTCCTCTGGGATGACCCGGGAAATGAGGTGGTGCTGCTCGTGGGAACTCTTGATTCCGCAGTTTCGCTATAATCCTCGCTAGTATCGCCATCACCGTCATCATCTGTATTATAGATTTCGTTACCGATAGTCTTTCCTTCAGAATTCTTTTGGTCCTCTTCAATGTCACTGACAACTTCAGAAACCTCTTCACTCAGGTTGTCGTCATCCTCTAAATTGGTTGTAATAAAAGAACTAGGTATTTGTGTAGATAGTTGAGACTCTGAAACAGGCTCTTCCAAAGATTGTGAGTTTGTGTCCTCTTTAAAATCCTGTGTGCTGTCGCCTTTTTCTTTGAAGTTTTCCACAATAGTCATGGAGGGTTTATTAAAAAACTTGCTTCTTGTATCCTTCAACGTTTCTTGAACTACATTGGCATTACTTAATTTCCTACGCTTAATTGCCATTGTCAGTTTGTCTTCCGCTTGTCTTAGACTATGAATGTTATTTGCAACTTTCGGGTTATGATCCAATTTTGTCATTTTTTGGAAGAACGATTCTATTGGTTTGACTTTGGCTTCAGAATTAGTACTATTAGTTTTCCCGAACTCTATATTTGACTTGGATGCCAGCTGTAACTTGTGCTCTCTGTTGGCTAGAGGTTGGTGAAAATCATATGGATTCAAGTCACCTTGAGCAATTTTTAAATGCAAGTGGTGATCTATATCGTCGTCGAAATGAACAATTTGCTTTTTCTGAGTTTCTCTGTGTATGACAAAACCAATGCACGCGTAGAGTCTTTTTCTTTTACTTTCGGTATCTTTCAAGTACAGCGGAATTTCATTCAAGCTCACTATTTTCTTCCGAATAGGGCAAAATACCCTTTGGAATTGAAATGCTAAAACTGCAGCTTCATATTCATTAATGTATGTGTCTGGTATCATCAGTTTTCCCTCCCGCTGTATACTCAGAATTATCCTTTCAATAGTATTGAATCTTCTAACTAATTTCATTGCGGTAATCAGGCCAACCTTGGGAATTCCATTTGTATAGTCACAACCGGATAAACAAACCATTGTTATGATTTCTTCATTAGTTAAGGATCCCAACGGAAACTTTTTAGGCAGTTTAATAAAATTATCGCGACATATTTCTAAACATTCTCCATAATCATTCAGCTTCGTAATGAGACGTCGACATCCGAAGACGAGAAGGTCAGAATCTTCGGATATTATTCCTTGCACAATGTTTTTCTGTTCTAAATATACCATTTGAGAGTCAGCCTCAAACGGAGCCACGATGTACCGAATACCGTTTAGCTTACAGTAGCATATGATACATTTTGCCATTTCAGGCGTTATGTCGACACATTTTTGAAAATAGTCCATAGCATTTTTCTTTTCGCCACAGGCCCACAGTCTTTCAGCTATGGCTTTGTTTTCTTTTCTCTTATCCCTTCTTTTAGATTCAGTAGACTTTTTAACTGGAATGGCATCACCATCGAAGACCAAATACGGTTCAACTTTAAAGGTTTTCAATAAACTAAATCTTTTTATGAAAAACTGCAGGTACTTATCAGTTGGTTTTCCCATTGCAAGTTCATAAGCACAAGAGCAGGCTGCTCTATGTAGCCATGCATAGCCATCAATGGCTAACACTTCTCCCTCATACCTACGTAGTGATACTGGATTCTGTATGGGCTTTAACTGAGGAAGAAGACCTTGGATACCCATTCCTTTCTACGCCTTTCAGTTTTTTCGAGCTCCTTTTATTTTGATGTGGTCCAAAAAGCAATATCAAATATAATTCTATGAGAGCATATAGATATACCTGAAGGAGCAAGGACCTGATATTTTTTGTTAAGGTTTTTTTACACGGGCCAGTAATACAAATTTCTCGAAAGATCCTTTTGCCTTCTATCAATCACGCAAATTTTTGTTGTGCACAAAACTAGTTATTGTACTTCCCGCCTTTGCTAAAGACGCGTAAGAAAAAAAAGTACAAATAATGCCCTATAAAGAAAAAAATTTAAATAAAACGCGAACTTAGTTTGGACGTAATACTTCTCCTTCTCGGGCCGGATATTCGTATAGCTCGTAGTAGTCAACCTCAGTTCCACCCAACATAGCTTTTGAAGTATCCGAAGAATAGAAAAATCGTTGCCACAAGGGCGCTGTTACATCACTATTAAGCCAAAAATCCGTCAAATTCGTCTTCCAGTGATTTGTCACTAAGAAACTTCGAAGCAATGAACTGTGATGTTGTTGTGGAACCTGTCCATGCAAAATGTGGGTTATACCTACTATTTCCTTAATAGTAACGAGCCATTGATTAATACCCATCATTGAAAAGCAAGCGCTAAGAATGGCGCGGCGCCTATTTCTTGGTTCCAAACCATCAATAGAAATTGTGTGAGTAATGGTGGTCGCACTTGGACCTTCAGGAACCATATCACTATCTTCAACACCTTTACTTTTACTGGTATATGTAGAGTTTTCGAAGGGTATCAGATTGATAAATTTTGCCTTGCGCTCCTCCTTGATTAAGATGAACAATTCAGGAGTCGTGATTCCTTTTAATATCTGGAAGAACTGGACAATCAACATAGCCCCCAGCCAGATGAAGTTTACGCTAATCCAAATGAATAAAAAAAAGGTAGAGGGATCGTAATTAGAACCCTTACACAAAGTCTCATTCTTGAGCAGGGCACATCTTGCATATTCTTCAACTTGTTCGTAAATATAGTTCGTTTTCTTAAAATATGCCAGACATAACCACATGAACAAAAACATGTGATATTGGACCGTCACAGCAAAGAAGACAAAAAGTTTGTGATTTTTTAAGCCAACATCATTATAAATCCATGGACAATAATGGTCATATCTGGCCACCAGGGCGCCGCTAAAGAAAGAATATTTACTCCTCAAAGGCTTCCTTTCTAAGGTCTCAACACAAAAGTTTTCCCTATCAAACTTCCCTAAGTCAATCAGTTGTTTTATTGTTTCTTGTATCGAAGTCAAACTATCATCCGTTTTCAGACAACCAGGATCTGACCGTACTAATCTCAGAAATAGTACAACTGTGAGAAAGGAAGTAACCAAAAACTGGACGTTTTTCATGGTATAGTCAGATACACTATATGGATAGAGTTTCTTCGTCCATATATATATTAAAAAACAGAAAGTGGACAGAAAGAGGCCACTGAAAAAGGGAGTTCTAGTCAAAGAAACTTTGTAAGTGTTTTTTCTGGGAAGGCATGGTAATACAAACTTCTTTAACGTGTTGACCATGACAACAGTGACCAGTAGGGAAAGCATAATGGCTAGCACTGGAGAAAGAACGAGAGAAATTAAGTATATGTAAACCATGAGTAAAAATGGTGACAAAAAAATTGTGAATTGTGCATGCGAGCTTTTCTTGAACAGTTTGTCTTTCTGATTTCCAAGCCTGTCATATCCATGATGTTGCAACGCTTGTTCAAAAAGTGATTTGGTTCCCATTCCTTCGGCTAGATCAAAACAGTCTTGCTTCTGGTTATTCCTTTCGTAGAAATTTGCACCGCTAAGTATTAAGTCACATATGACCCTTTGATCACCTCCAACTAGAGCACAATGGAGAGCATTGAACCCTCTGTTGTCCGTCCATGTAACTGTGGCGCCAAATTTCAATAAAAGTTCTACAGTGAGAAAATCTCCTTGATAAGCAGCCCAAAGTAGGGGTGTTCTGTTATTGTTATCTTTTGAATCGATATCGACGTTGTCATTGTTGTTTACGACAAAATAAAGAACATAAACAACAAGTAAAATGTTAGAACTGTAAACGCTAAAATGCATGATGTTAAGACCCTGCTCATCTTTGAGCGTCGGATCAGCGCCATGTTTGAGAAGCAGGTCAACAATGTAGATATTACCGTACCTTGCGGCCCAGTGCAAAGCAGTAGCCCCTCCGGGGCCTGCCGCCTGGTTAGGATTTGCTCCCCTAAGTAATAGGAACTTTGCTACGGAAAACCTATTATTTATACAGGCCCAGTGTAAGCCGGATAATTCATCAATGCGGTCGTTATTAATATCCACTGCTCCACTTTCGACCACGTCCTTCACCACTTTTAAATCCCCATCCTTAGCGGCTTCAATGAAAATATCAACCACATATTCAGTGTTGGATCCATCGCCTAGAAGTTGCGCTTTGTTATTGTCCGAATCACTTACAGCGTGTTGAGCCACATCAGTGACAACAGCTGCCCCATTAGAAGTTTTTTTCACGTTCTCATCATCAATAATTGACATACTGGTTATAAGAAACAGTAGAGTATTTCACAGGTAATTAAGATGTTTATCTGACCGATGAACTTTACAACTTGCTAGTAAAAAGTTGGTGGAGTTCAGTTATTATTAAATGAAGAATGCAAAGTTTTGACGCTTTCTAATTGTAAACGACAAAGTGAATGATAAAAAGATCGCTGAACGAAAGATGATTCCAAATACTCAAAAATAGCAGCCATACAAACTGGAACTACTAAATTCAACTAAGATTAAGCGATTAAGAAGTCAGGCTCGTTTAACAACAAGCTTGGTACATCCCAGGCTGCACGAAGTCGTAACTTAAAAAAAAATAAAGAAGCGAAAAAGAGAAGATCATTTCCTTTGGCATCTATTGTTTGCGAAGCCATCGGACCGAGGCACCTTTGAAAAAAAAAAAAGGAGCACTTTCTTCCTTTTTCTCTCACCCAGATTCTTTTAGAACACGTAGGGTACCAGACATAATTTAGAGTAGTGTGATACTTCTGGTGTAAAAATAGAACAAAATATATAAAGGGCACCACTACCAGAGGATATTCTCTGGCTACGAAAATCTTACATAGTTCTTGTGTGTTCATTATCAGGGTGCTGTTGTATTTCTTAGTGAAAATTAAGAAGAGTTAAACATGGCGATTCTTTCCATATTAGACTTTAATTTTAGCAAGGATAACGGGAATTGCCGCTGAAAACTCTGGTCCTGAATCGCCTCTCTTTAAAGACATATTTAAAGCATCCTTTAATTTTTGATTTTCTTGCAGCAACGGATACACCTCGTTAGTGCCATTATCCGGTATCACTTCGAATAATCCAAAAAAAAGCATAAGTAACCTTTGTCTTAACTCAATGTCATCAATTTGATCCGCAAATACCTGAATAGCATTTTCGATTAGTTCTTTCTTGGTTAACAGTTCCTTAGCTATCAATGGAATCGTGGTGGCAATGTTAGCAAAGATAGCAGCCACTGCTCGTTGAGACTCAACGTCGGATAACTGAAGAAGTTTCACCAATATATTAAAATTTCTCAAACTCTGAGGATTTTCCAAGTTAAAGAACTTAGCAGCAATCGTTAATGGATGACTCATCATATTACTTATGAGCTCTAATGTTGATCTTTGCAAAGGAACGTTTTCGTCTAGCATCAGATTCTCAATCGTGGACCAATATACTTTTGTAGATACGATATGCTTGCAAACTTCTTCACCATCAGAGGTCTCCGATGATGCCAAGTTCGTCAGAGCTAATAGTGCCTCGTAATTGTCTGTCAGCTTTATTTGTTCGTCGTTATGTAACGGATTGTCATCCACTGGCGTAGACCTTGGCAACAATTCGAACAAGAAGGGGATAGCGTTTAATGCAGAGTATTTTTTAAATATCAAGCCCGGATTAGTGAATATTAGCATTCTTGTTAATGCCCGACACCCTAGAATCCGTATTGGCTCCCCTATGTCCTGCTTATTGGCCAAATATTCTAAGATGATAGTTGTACCACCTTGTGAAATGCATTGAGGAATGAAGTTTTTCGAGCGGGTTATGTTATATATAACCCTAACCACTTGTTGTTTACAATTGGGGCTCAAATTGTGCATTTCCCTCTTCAAAAAGGAAATCAGCTCGGTCCTTAATATGTACTTTTCGTTAAACAAAAGAATATCTTCCTTTGATTCTTTCTCTGCGCCTACCTTGTCTGCGCCTGGGCCCTTCAAATCTGCGTAATTTTTTAAGTCATTGATAGACTGTGAACTACCATTGGATTCCTCTGGTAAAGTGGACAAATTTGCCATGATAACTAAGAGACCATATAAACAGTGCGTCATTTTCTGGCTTTTAATCATAGTTAATAGAATTTCAGTAAAGCTCTCGTTACTCCTAATCATAATCTTAACCGAGGCCTTTAGACTTAAATATGCCAGCGCTTCAACGGACATTTCAACTTTAGGAACCTCCTCGAGCTTAACCGCACTTTCATTGACATTTTCAATTTTTGGCATGATACGTCTTGAAATAGCGTTTATAAAGATTTCGGACAGTTGCTTCAAGTTTATACACGTTAATTTTGTGAAAGACCATGTCTTAACTAACACCAATGCAGAATATATTTGTACATCTTCCACGTTTAGTGATCTTTCCAATAGTTGAAGGTAATTTTCTGTAATATACGTTCTCATGGTCTCATCAATACACGCGGAAGATAATAACCGCAGCAGTTCTTTTGTAAACTGTAAATCCTGCTCTTCGAATACTCTCTTCTTAAAAAGCTTACTTAGTCCTTTGGTCAAAAATATTTCAGAACAAAGTGTTGTCAATGAAGGATATAATTCTGATAGGGTTTTGACTATGATGGACAATGGATCATTTCCAACGTCTATTTCTGCCTCCACAATTAAGCTACTCATGAAATCGACCACTGCTTTATCAAAGTCTTTTTGGAAGCTTGATTGTAATTCAGCAAAAATTATAAGCATCATCGATTTTACTTCATCTTCGCTTATGCGCAAAATAAGTTCCTTCACTAAAAATCGCACCTCCTTGAAATTGTACTTGAACTTATTCAATAGTTGTAGAACTATGCTCAGTAAATACGTGACGTGGGTGTCCTCGCCATAGTGTATCCTAATTTGCAGCTCATTTAACAATGCAATTGTTGCGTCTTTATTGGAAAAGCAACCAACGAAAACGTGGATGGATGATCTTGATAATATTTCAAATAAATTGAGTGCGAAGGGAATATCATTCTGTATAAGTTTAGATAAATGTACGCGGGACTCAGAATGGTCTTGGTAAGACCTGGTCAATATTTCTTCGATTTTCTGACGATCTTTAAGGGCTTCACTATTCGTTAAATCAGCCGGCATTTTCCCAGATTCAGATTTTTGCCTTAGCTGGAAAATTGTATTTATAGCATCATTGTATTTTTGGACATCAGGGGTGGATTTCAAAGTCTTGTCAAATGCAGCGCAGAGGCTATCAATAGTAGAGCTATCGATTGGATCATTCCCTTTCTCACACAGTGGCATCGTGATTCTAATTTTTTAGTAATCTTCTCATGTGAGTAGTTTAGATAAAACGTCTTCACTATTAAGTAGAAGATTCGTAATTGGATTTAAGCCTTCGTGCCTTATCGCGGCTGATAATCATCATGATCGACGATGAACTACTGCGCCAGAGTATAATCCCCTATAAAACAGGCCTGCTATCACTCCAAAGAGAATGCTTTTATAGAAGAATATAACGTAAATTACTACAATAATTGTGTTGAGATGTCGGAAGACGAATTTTTTGGTGGTGATAATGAAGCCGTTTGGAACGGTTCCAGATTCAGTGATTCACCTGAGTTCCAAACGTTGAAAGAAGAGGTTGCTGCAGAGTTATTTGAAATAAATGGGCAAATAAGCACGCTGCAGCAGTTTACCGCGACACTTAAGTCATTTATAGATCGGGGAGATGTTAGTGCGAAAGTTGTGGAAAGAATTAATAAGAGATCTGTGGCAAAGATAGAAGAAATAGGCGGGCTCATTAAAAAGGTCAATACATCAGTGAAAAAGATGGATGCGATTGAGGAAGCTAGCCTGGATAAGACTCAAATAATAGCGAGAGAGAAACTTGTGAGGGATGTCAGTTACTCTTTTCAAGAGTTTCAAGGTATTCAGCGGCAGTTTACCCAAGTAATGAAACAAGTTAATGAAAGAGCAAAAGAATCTCTTGAAGCAAGTGAGATGGCAAATGATGCTGCTTTATTAGATGAAGAACAAAGGCAGAATAGCTCAAAAAGTACTCGAATACCAGGCAGCCAAATAGTCATTGAGAGAGACCCGATAAATAACGAAGAGTTTGCTTATCAGCAAAATCTTATCGAGCAAAGAGACCAGGAAATCAGCAATATTGAAAGAGGTATAACGGAACTGAACGAAGTTTTTAAAGATTTGGGAAGTGTTGTTCAACAGCAGGGTGTGCTAGTTGACAATATTGAAGCAAATATTTATACAACGTCAGATAACACTCAATTGGCTTCAGACGAGCTAAGGAAGGCCATGCGGTACCAAAAACGTACGAGCAGATGGAGGGTGTATTTGTTGATTGTGCTTCTCGTAATGCTTCTTTTTATTTTTCTCATTATGAAATTGTAAACCAAACCAACACACGTCGTCAAATATCATATACATAATATATACACTTAAAACAGATTCATGTTAATGAACTTGTTTTGCACTTTCACTGTACAATGCATGGGCTCTCTCATAATATTTCTACGCCGTCGCATCTTAACCAGCCGCAAAGAGAGAGTATATTCCATAATTCAGTTTTTCGCCTTTCCTTGCCCTTCTGAAATGTTGTTAATATCATCATACCCTAATGAAGAGTGAAAATTCACTTAACCCAAGTGAAAAATACAACTTCGAAGAGTGCAACGTGTTGAAAGAACCCTTCAAAAATAGAAAAGAGGAAACGAAAAAAAGAAAAAGTAGCATGCTGTGGAAAAATTATGTTCTATCCAGTTCCCGAATAACACGTAGGCTTCATAAGTCACCTAGAAAGAGCAGCTTCTCTAAGAACTTTTTTATCACAGGCTGCCTACTGACAGTTGGAGCAGTAAGCAGTTATTTAACCTACAGGTACACAAGTGAGAGGGAAAACAAACATGAGTTATCTCCATCTTATTTTGTCAAGTACAAGATTTCACACAAGCGAGATATTGATTCATCACATTTTTTATTGGAAGTAACTCCGTTGTTTAAGCAGAAAGTTAACATATGGTCATTGATGACTGCGGAAAATCTGTGGTCCGTCGAGATCAAACAACCGGAAGTCATGGTGGTCCGCAATTATACGCCTCTACCGCTTAAATTTAACCCAGCTTCAAAAGAGATTGAAATCTTAAAAGATGGTGACAATGCAGATGGAAAATTATCTTTCTATATTAAGAAGTATGAGAATGGAGAAGTTGCAAGATGGTTACACCATCTTCCCAAGGGACATATAATTGAAATAAGAGGCCCGTTTATCGATTATGAGTTTCCTCATTTGCCTAATGAGCTAAAAAGATCTCGCGATTGTTTATACATGGATAATCGCAATGAAAGGGGCAATAACGTTAGAGAAAATTCCCAATTTATTTACCAGCCTTATGACATAATGATGTTCACCGCTGGTACCGGAATAGTTACTGCGTTGCAACTACTTTTGACTGAATCACCATTTAGAGGTACTATAAAGTTATTTCATACGGATAAGAACATTAAACAACTGGGACCCTTGTATCCTATCCTTTTAAGACTTCAAGCTTCAAACAGGGTCCAGTTAAAAATTTTTGAAACAGACCGACAAACTAAACAAGACGTATTGAAAAGTATCCAGAAATCAATCACGAAGCCCTACCCATACAAAGGTCTGCTCCCCTTTTCCAACGTTAGCAACAAGAATGTTATGCCTGTGTTGGCATTGGTATGCGGCCCCGAAAGTTATATTAGTAGCATATCTGGAAGAAAATACGATCTTAATCAGGGACCAGTAGGAGGGTTACTTTCCAAAGAAGGCTGGAACTCCGATAATGTGTATAAACTTTCATAATTTAACGTTCGAGATTAAGAAGGCAATTACAATAATATTACATACTGTAGATAATGAATATAATGAAAAATATAAGAGTTTAAACTATACATTGTTAAAGCCAAACTAAGATATTATATTCATTTCCTTGGCATAACGTGTAGTAACTCTTTGAACCTGTCTGATATCACCGCATGCAATTAGTATCTTTTTTAGAAGGTTCCTCTTAAAATCTTTATCGGCAAATGCTGACCCGGTACCACTGATGGGGAGATCATCATATAACCATTGAAAAACATCGTTCAAACGGTCCATATACCCCAATTCACTCAGACGGATGCAATAAACCATCATTAGCTTCGAAAACTCTTCAGGCTCCTCCAATCTGATACTTATTAGGATTTTATTTTCCAGGTGAGACAAAGTTACGATCTCCTCCATATTTTCAAATCCCTCTTTCATTAATATGGTCCTAGCAAATCTCTGTAAATTCTTAATCCTACCCTTTCTATTAAGTTCGTCATTCGTTTTGCGTTCCAAAAAGTTAATGATACTTTGATTATCATTCTTGATATCACTAACTATTTCATTAATATTAGATTCACTGCCATTAAAAGAGTCGGTATTTGCTTTGCTAGAAGACAACCCAGTAGTATTAGTAGTGTCCCAGTACTGCGAACCATAGGCCCACCACCCATCGCTTACCAGAAGCCATGCTTCCATGTTCTTATCGAACAAATAACCATCGCCATTACTCAGTGTAACTAGTGGCACACCCTTTTTTGTAATAGAGCACAATGTTATATTTTCAGCTCTGGTCAATATATCATCTGAGTATCGCAATGACGGGTTTAACAATGGATAAATAGTGTTGGTGGGAAAAGCCAGCTTCTTCTGCTCTATGTTCCAACAATAAAGCTCCCCTATGCTTGTTAAGCAAAGTAAATAAGTTCCACATGCTTCAAGGAAACTAATGCTAACTCCTAATACTAGGGGAGCCATTAATTTTCTACCCGAATCAGAATATATGTAAATACTTCCGTCCTCACTACAGAATGACCAAAAGGTGTCACCTGCTGTGCAGATTGTTATGAGTTTTGGAATAAAATCTTGAAATAGAACTTGATCTTGATCGAGAACTTTTGAGGTAAGCTTGACAATTGTCGGCCTTTGTTCATTGCCAGATCCATTCTTAACATCGAGGATTAAATTCGGATTATTAATTGGAGAGTATTTAAATGTAGATCTGATTTTCGGTGTTGCAAGTCTAATCCTTGAGAAAGACGTATTGGGTAGGAGCAAGCCGGTATCTAAAAAGTCAATTGGCTGTAGCTCTTTTTTCTGCTTTTTGCTGCCAGGGGCAATGTTACTTGGAGTTGCCTCTTTTGGCTTTCTCTTCAAATCCCTTGGCACAGTGTATGATGGAGTGTTGAATTCCATTGATGTGCTCTGGATAGTTTTGATGCCATTAGTTTGATTGTTAGCCGTTTTTTTTTTGGTCGGTTTCTTGCCCACGGCAGATCTACCAATATCGTTTGGAATAGGTGCTGCGCTTGCAGATTCTTCTAATTTGATGTTTTCTGGGAAACTTTTCGGTATTTGTTCTGCTAACGGCTCTTCAAGCTTTGGAAGCTTTTTGTTTACTTCTTGTAACGATTTGATTTCCGTTTGAGGCAATGCTACACCTAAATCCTTCTCTTGGAATGCGAATGTATACAATGTCGCGTCGTTTGAAATGGCAAACAAGGTGAACCCATCCTGTGACCAAGACATATCGTTTATTGCGGTGGAGGAAACCTGGAGAGCATTAAACAAAGGTTTCATTCTCTTCGTATTCCAAACCAAAATAGTACCGTCTGTAGATCCCGAAGTGGCGATTAAATTATAGCGTGTGCTGGTGCCCTTTTTCAAATTAGGCTTTTCATAAAATGCTGGAGAATAAACAAGAACTCTACATCCATTTGAAGAAGGTGTTACCAGTGTTTTTGTAACTTTGTAGTTGTTATTTCTGTCAAGTAAAGCGGTACAGCTGGTAGCATTATTCGGCACACCTTTCACCGAGTTTATCACTGGTAAAATGTCTGCCTGAGGTGACATTGAGATTCTATAATGTAATGGATACATTTGTACATGCTGCGTAAGTTTATTTATGAGTTTGTGTGTACCCGTTTTGTTAATTTGATAGACTAAAATTGATCTATCTGAAGTCATAACAGTAAAAGTTTGGCCAGTAGGATCTATTATGCCTGTAATAGGTTTGCTCGCCTTGTCAATAGTTATTTCAGAGAGTTTATCAAAGGTTTTATGCCGAAATAATAGTATCTTATTTTCATTACTTAAAAGAACAAATAAGATACCTAAGTTTATGTCATATTTCACATCCGTTATTGTGCTTGGAGATTTACACTCGAACAGAAGCTTACTGTTCATTTTTTCGACAGAATTGATGTTATTTGTATCTCTACAGAGCCAACCTGAATAACCCCACAGACGATGTTCAGATCCAATATACAATGTTTCGAGATCACCTGTTATGAAAAAAATATCACCGGTAGTATCCTGATCCACCTGGAAAGAAACTTCTGGCTTTAAATCCTTAATCATAACCCTATCGAATGCAGTATCGACTAGTTGTTGTTGTCTCCACGCCATCACGTGACCCCCACTGCCTGCCAATATGATATAGGGACCAAGGGCAGCTAAGGCATTCACTTGTTCATTATGAATATCCAAAGGATACTTTAATAATCTCATTGTTCCGGATTGTGTAGGAACTCCTTTGCTGCGTGGCGTATTCCTCTGTATGGACGATTTAGCACTTTTTGTATATTGTTTTATGAAGACTTCATAATTCTAGCCGAATTAACTGATATTTTTTTCGCGCTTTTTTTTGTCGACCTCCCAGGAAGAAAAAATATGAAAGCGAATAAATGGAGGTGTATTGGCAATCCTTTATCAAATGAAAACAAGCACCAAATAGAATAAGTAAATCACATTCTTAAAGAAGTTGGTCATTCCAGATACGTGGAATTTTCCTGCTGTATTTTTTCATCAATCTTTTACTTGAGAAATACTAGCTTTTTTCAAATTATTCAAGATTAAGGGACTTAGAGAACTGATAGAAAAGCAGATCATGGGCAGTAGATCGGAGAATGTGGGAACAGTGACTAGAGAAGGCTCCAGAGTGGAACAAGATGATGTCCTCATGGATGATGACTCTGACTCATCGGAATACGTGGATATGTGGATCGATTTATTTCTTGGGAGAAAAGGCCATGAATATTTCTGTGATGTCGATCCTGAGTACATCACTGATCGTTTTAATCTGATGAACTTGCAAAAGACAGTTTCAAAATTTTCCTACGTGGTACAATATATTGTGGATGATTTGGATGATAGTATCCTAGAGAATATGACACATGCCCGTTTAGAACAATTAGAATCAGATTCCCGGAAGCTGTATGGTCTCATCCATGCACGCTACATTATAACTATCAAAGGATTGCAAAAAATGTACGCTAAGTACAAAGAGGCGGACTTTGGAAGATGTCCCCGTGTGTATTGTAATTTACAACAGTTGTTACCGGTTGGTTTGCATGACATTCCTGGTATAGATTGTGTCAAGTTATATTGTCCATCTTGTGAGGATCTTTATATACCAAAATCATCGAGACATAGTTCCATTGATGGTGCATACTTTGGAACAAGTTTTCCAGGTATGTTTTTGCAAGCATTTCCAGATATGGTACCCAAACACCCAACTAAAAGATATGTTCCAAAAATATTTGGATTTGAATTACATAAACAAGCTCAACTGACAAGGTGGCAAGAACTACAACGACTCAAGTTAGTTGAGAAACTTGAATCCAAAGATGTTGATTTGACGAAAAGTGGTGGTTTTAAAACCTAACTATTAAAGAAAGAAGAAAAAATTCGAAATGAAATCCTAGGCGAAATTGAAAACGAAAATGAAAATAATGGAGAAACTTCGTCATAAAATTGTGAAAATCAGGTATCATTTGTTCTCCTAGCATTTTCTTTCCTAGAATATTACTATTTTCTACCTCCATTCGTATTTTACTTTTCCTATTTAATATTAAATTTTTATATACCGTTATTGCCCCTTACGGCAATAATACAACCAGATAAAAGAGCGTGCTCCGAAGTTAGCCTGTTATATATCAACAATTTGCAAATGTGGTTACCCACGAATTATTGGTGTTATTTTAGTGAATAGCTTGAAATCTTTGAATGTAGGAAGCATCCTTATTTATCAAGAAATTGGAGAAGTGGCGGCATCGCGTGGAGACTGCCTATGAACTAAGAGGCGGTTTATATTTTAAAAACTCAAAAGCTGTTTGAAGACTAATCTGGAAGTACTGAAAAGAGGAGATTTACTCACTCTTTGGTGCAGCAAATTTCTTTCGGCATGAAGTTTTTACTGCAGCAAATAAGAAATATGCATGTTAAGCCTATAAAAATGCGATGGTTGACAGGTGGTGTCAATTATAGTTATTTACTAAGCACTGAAGACAGGAGAAACTCATGGCTGATTGACCCTGCAGAACCACTTGAGGTGTCGCCAAAATTAAGCGCCGAAGAGAAAAAAAGTATTGATGCTATTGTCAATACACATCACCATTATGACCATTCGGGGGGGAACCTAGCGCTTTATAGTATCTTGTGCCAAGAAAACTCAGGTCACGATATTAAAATAATTGGTGGATCGAAGTCCTCCCCGGGTGTCACTGAAGTACCCGATAATTTGCAGCAGTATCACTTGGGTAACTTAAGAGTAACATGTATTAGGACTCCATGCCATACAAAAGATTCCATATGCTATTATATCAAAGATTTAGAAACAGGTGAGCAGTGCATCTTCACAGGCGACACTTTATTCATTGCCGGTTGTGGGAGGTTTTTCGAGGGCACAGGAAGAGATATGGACATGGCCTTAAACCAGATAATGTTAAGGGCTGTTGGTGAGACAAACTGGAATAAGGTTAAAATATACCCTGGTCATGAGTACACCAAAGGCAATGTTAGCTTTATTAGAGCAAAAATCTATTCCGATATAGGGCAGAACAAGGAGTTTGATGCGTTGGAACAGTATTGCAAATCTAACGAGTGCACCACTGGTCACTTCACCCTGAGAGATGAACTAGGTTATAACCCATTCATGAGATTGGATGATCGTGCCGTTAGACTAGCAGTCGGCGATACTGCTGGGACTTATCCCAGATCCGTAGTGATGCAAGAGTTAAGAAAGCTTAAAAACGCTATGTAACTGGCACGTGTTGCAATATAATACTAGCATGCAGTCTAAATATTTGCAAAGTATGTCTGAAGGACTAATGATAGGTGGGTCAGGATATCAGCTCAATCCTCACCCATGAAGAAGAAGATATGTCAAAAGCCATATTCAGTAATTGGTCTATTTGTCTCCGTTGTCCACGCTTTCATAGCCATAGAGGAAAAGGCGTAGAAAGTTCTATATAACAGAGTATTTAGTATTATATTCCCGAGGTTTTAGGAAAGAAAGAAGAAGAAAGAGAAGGAGGAAAACGGGAAGAAACTTAAGATTGAAAGTGTGAGAAAAATGAATGGCCCTCTCTTTATATAGTGTTCAAAAAATTGAACAGCGATTTATTGTCATCACAGACGTTGAGTCTCTCTCTTTTCCTATTAAAATTAATCTTAGCAAGTAAGGGCTTGGAGGGAAGATAGCGTTGAGCTGTGAAGTCGATCAAATAAACAGCTTGAGACTAGTTAAGTAGCCACCCCCAGCAAAACGATATTGCCAAATCAAAATCATGGAAGAAAAGGAAGGTATCAAGGATTCTTCTCTCCTTGAGAAGAGTAATGTTCCGGAATCAATTAATGAGGATATTTCAAAGACGACGGATGTGGACCTAAATTCCGATGGGAAAAAGGATAATGACACTTCTGCCAAGGATGGTACACCTAAGGTTGAAGAAAAGGTGAACAAGTCCTCAGGAATTGATGAGGACGAAGTGGTGACACCCGCTGAGGATGCAAAAGAAGAGGAGGAGGAGAATCCCCCCTTACCTGCCAGAAGGAAGTCTGAGGAGGAGCCATCTAAAGAGAATCCAATATTGCAAGAATTGAAGGATGCTTTTCCCAATTTGGAAGAAAAATACATTAAAGCGGTGATCATTGCGTCCCAGGGTGTTTTGAGCCCAGCTTTCAATGCCTTACTATTCCTATCAGATCCCGAATCTGGTAAAGATATCGAGTTACCGACACAACCTGTAAGAAAGAACCCAGAGGCGCCGGCAAGAAGACGGCAAACTCAATTAGAACAAGACGAATTATTGGCAAGGCAATTAGATGAGCAATTCAACAGCTCACATTCCCGTCGTCGTAATCGTGATCGCGCAACTAGAAGCATGCATGAACAGCGCAGAAGACGTCATAATCCGAACGAAAGGGAGCAACATCACGAAGACAGTGAGGAAGAAGATTCGTGGTCGCAATTTGTAGAAAAGGACCTGCCAGAGCTTACGGACAGAGCTGGTCGGTCATTACAGGACACAGCAAACAAAGTTAGTAACTGGATAAGTGATGCTTACCGGAGAAACTTTGCGTCAGGTAATGAGCAAAACGACAACCAACATGGTCACCAAGATCAGCAAGAATGGGAGCCAGAGATTGTGGATTTGTCACAAGGCGGGAAAAATTCAAGACCCCAGCAACCTGAGAGAAGAAGATTCAATTCGTTTGGCGTTCAAGTCGGTGATGACTCTTTAGAAAGCCACGGAATCACACTACACAACGAAGATGGATTTGAAGATGATGAAGATGTGCCACCTCAGTTACCAACGAGAACAAAATCTGGTGAGTCGGCTGGAAAAGTAGTGGCAGAGACAACCTACATTGATACTCCAGATACAGAAACGAAGAAGAAATGGCAGCCGCTACCACCGGAACCCCTGGATACTACACCAACTAAAGTAAACGCTGTTTCTAGAAATAAGAAAAATCCGGATGAGGATGAATTCTTAATCAATAGTGACGACGAGATGTAAAGCTGATATCTACGTACATGTGTATACGTGCCAATATTTGGACGCATCTTATTTTACGCGCTTGTGAAGAACTCACTACCTTCTTGAAGGAAGTAAGAAAAAATTTTCAGAATTGTTGATAGTCGTATATCTTCCATTATAACTATTGTTAGCTATTAATTCAGATAATGTAGATAAGATTGAAAACATAAATTCATCATAAAAAAGAATAGGTCTTTTACGGCACCCGTTCAGACACTTTGACACTTCAAAGTATATGCATCAGCACACTTCTGACCATTCTACGTATTGTAACAGCAACATGAGTTCTTTAAAACTCCAATTGACATTTTCGTAATGTGTTTGCATATCATCTAAATTTCAATGACAGATTTAAAAAGTCAAGTAATTAAAAATTTTCATGAGCGTGCTTTTTTATAGTGCGAAGAACGGCAAAGGCAACCTTAAGAAAAAAAATTGATAGGTTACGTACTATATCCGGAAAATAAAGAAAGATGAGTAAGAGTTAAAGAAAGAATTCAACCAACCTGATGGGTGTATGAAAATCCCGATTTTATATCGACAGCGCTAGCATGCATGAACAGTGTTTTGACGGTCAAGAAAAAACATAACCTCTGCATAATGTACTTACTTATCAAAACGTTGCAAATCTTGTATGTAAGAGGTGTTTGGGTGTTTTTTCCAAACGACCCGAAGGAGGGCAATTCAAAATAAAAAAAGCAAATTTTATCAGGAAGAGAAGATTTTAGTCAGAACGGGCCATGTTCAATGGCCAATTTCTTATGCTCTAGAGTAATAATTACTAAGGAAGAAAGTAAGACAAAAAACGGTCTATCGTTGTTTTAAGTTTACAGCATAGGCATAGTGATAGAGTGTGAGAGAGTCTCTAACTCGGCGTCAGTTTAGAGTCATTTTTTTCTTTTCTCCCCCCAAAGGTCATAAGAAGATAAGGATCCAAATTTAGAAGACAAAAAAAGTTTTGTTAGAACGTTTATCCCATTAAAAATAAGGGAAAAGAGAAACAACGTTATTTAGTGATTTTTTTAATTGAGAAGCATTTTCTCCAGTGTTAATTTAATTGTTTTTTTTATTCCGAAAAGAACAGAAAGCGCAAGAAGACAACTCCTTCACACTTAGGCTATTAATTTTCCCGCCTCCCCATTAATTGATAAAGATAAAGGTTGTCTGAGCTTACACTTATTATAAACAATGAACGATATAATCACGCAAGTTTCTCCAGATAATGCAGAGTCCGCTCCGATTCTACAAGAACAGCAACAGCAACAGAACTCACAGTACGAAGGTAACGAGGAGGATTATGGTGATTCATTGATTCATTTGAATATTCAAGAAAACCATTATTTTGTTACGAGGGACCAGTTGATGTCTCTACCTGAATCCCTATTACTGTGTTTATTTCCCTCAGGTGTTTTTTTGGACCGTTGTGGTCAGGTCATTGCTAATTTGACCAGAGACGATGAGGTCTACATTGTTAATTTCCCTCCTGATTGTTTTGAGTACATCATGGAGATATATACAAAAGCGCATGATGATTTGTATAATCATCCTGTGGAGAAATTTTTTGACAGGCCATCAAGTAGCTTTGTTTCGAATGCAAAGGGGTTTTTTGGACTGAGTAGCAATAATTCAATTTCGAGCAACAATGAGCAGGATATTTTACATCAAAAGCCCGCTATTATTGTTTTGAGAGAAGACTTGGATTATTATTGTGTACCTCAGGAGGAATTTCAGTTTGATTCTACTAATGAAGAAAATAATGAGGATTTATTGCGACATTTTATGGCTCAAGTGAAAATGGCTGCTGGCAGTTATTTAACTTCAAAAACATCGATTTTCCAAGGTTTGTATTCTTCGAATAGACTAAAGCAACAACAGCAACAACAGAAAATTGAAAAGGAGTCCAATTCTTCTTCAAATACTAAATCTACTTCGAAAAAATTGGGACCTGCTGAACAACATTTAATGGATATGTTGTGCTCCTCCGGATTCACTAAGGAAACTTGTTGGGGTAACAGAACTCAAGAAACTGGCAAAACGGTTATAAGTTCACTGTCTCTTTGCCGATTGGCTAACGAGACAACTGAAGGATTTAGGCAAAAATTTAACGAGGCTAAGGCTAAGTGGGAGGCAGAGCACAAACCTTCTCAAGACAACTTCATCACCCCAATGCAATCTAACATATCGATTAACTCTTTATCTGCAAGTAAATCTAACAGTAACATTTCTACAGCAAGGAATTTAACAAGCGGAAGTACAGCACCTGCTACAGCACGTGATAAGAGAAAATCAAGGCTGTCGAAACTAGCAGATAACGTTCGTTCGCACTCTTCCTCGAGACATAGTTCGCAGACCAGAAGTAAACCTCCGGAGTTGCCCAAATTGTATGATCTAGTGCCAAAACCTAATATCAACGCTAAGCTACTATTATTTTGGAGAAAACCTGCTCGTAAATGTTGGTGGGGTGAAGAAGACATAGAGCTAGAAGTGGAAGTTTTCGGCTCTTGGAAAGATGAATCAAAGAAAATCATTGAATTGATCTTGCCAACAAACGTTGATCCTGAAGCAGAACTACATAAAATCATTGTACCCGTCCGATTACATATTCGTAGAGTTTGGACTTTAGAGTTGAGCGTTATTGGGGTGCAGTGAGTGTATATAATATATTAGAGAAAGAAATGGAAAGAGATAGGGCCAAAGACACAATATGTTACAGTATGGTTTCTTGGTATCCCCTCTTTCTATTCCTCCCTTGTTACGAAATGATGTATATTTGTATCTCTATAACAGAATTATATGAACTGTCTCAAAGCACATGAAGAAGGAAAAAAGGTGGCGTCGAAGACTGCTAGATATTTCTCTTCGTATCTTCCCATCCCCTTCTGCAAATAACGGTTTTTCCATTGTCTATTTCAAAGTTACCCGCATAATAAATTCGTACATTGTTCGAAAAATATCACTCAAAAGCAGCATTGATCCGATATAAAACAATAGAAATTTTTTTTTTTTTATTGTTATAATTATTCTGACTCACGTCTGGATTTCGTTAGTTCGTCATTTTTTCTTAATTTTAGTAAACTGTGATCACGAGTCTGCAACATCATTATACACCGTATATCTGTATTATTAAGAATCAGGGTCTCCTTTTAATTTGCTGTTGAAAAACATCTTAAGGGAGTGTGATTGTCTGTTGATGTATACTAGTCTGGTAAAGCTAAATATTCTTATAAAAACTTTTGGTAACCCATTATTACAGAAAACAACATCCATTTATCAGATAAAAATTATAAAACATTAAGGAATCAGGACCTTTTTTTCGACAATCATGATAGAGGCGTTGGAAATAGTTCTATTGCTCGTTATACAATCACTTCAATATATCTGTCGCACATGCATAGCTTTTTTGCTAATACCATTCTTAGGCCTGTATGCATTCGATCTCTTCCTATACGTTTATCGGATGATACTTTATCTGTCACAAATGTTCAACTACAAGAGAAAACTAGGACGTTCTAAAACAAATAATAGGCCGCATAGTCCCAGGCTACATAAGATATACAGTAGTGGGGATTGCATGGATACCTTAATTGGCCAAGTAAGGGATTTGAGAGTATTTTTGTTATCCACGATCCACAGCCACTCTAAAAGATTCTTTTCTACGAGATTTCAGACAAAATCAGGCATTAACTCTGCTATTGACGCGAATGATGTTGAAACAACATCTGACGTATCTAGTTTTACAAATTTACATTTAACAAGGTCATCGGAAGAAGGTTATTATATCGCAGGATCGATATAATAAAAGAAAATATGGAAAACCCTTTCATGGGTGTTTGCACGGAATTAGGATCACATAATGAATACACACAGGAGGAAAACGGCTCGATACATGATTTGGCCATAACGGCAAAAGCGTATACTCACATAATCGTATGCAAACATATCACACAAATCTATCATACGTATGTATACATTTATATAATATATACATATGGCGGATAATATATTATTGTCACTGATTTTGTCACTTTATACGTAGTCTTCCTCGCATTATTTAGAGACGAGGGAGAAAATGGGCCAAACATATTTAATCATTGTACGTGATGAACCCATGTCCTGTAGGCTTCTCAAGAGAACAAAAACAAAACACAGACAAAATAATTGAAAAATGGACGGTATGTTTGCTATGCCAGGCGCAGCTGCAGGTGCGGCCTCCCCACAACAACCAAAATCAAGATTCCAAGCTTTCAAGGAATCTCCACTATACACAATTGCACTAAACGGTGCCTTCTTCGTTGCAGGTGTTGCGTTTATTCAATCTCCACTCATGGACATGTTGGCCCCACAATTATAAGGGGTTGGTTCTTGTATAGTTGAGATTTTTTCACTTACCTGTATATATATTGGTTTTTGGGTTCTCAAAAGAATTTGTCAAATATGTTTATATTTTATTCCCGAATTATGTAGAGTTAGCAGTGTATATAATGGTAAAAAAAGCAAGTATGCTTTACATTTTGTATTCCTTTTAACGCAAGCCTTTTGTATACGGCTGTTTACTGTTCACCGGAAAGCCGTGACAAAAGAGAGTGACAAAGGTATCGAAATCACAAGGTATATGCTGTGTTTGTATTTATATAAGCTTGCCTCACAAGTAAAAGTGGATCAACAAACTGAGAAGAAACAAATGGGACCCATTGATGTCGTAATAATATATTCATTCGTGTATGAAATTAGATTAAAGCTTTTACGTATTTTGAGTTATTATGTACTAAATTCTAATCCTTTAACACTTTCTTAACTATTTTTTCGACTTCATCCCAATCATCCGTTGGAACACGAGTCATTTCTATATCACCGAAGTATTTCTGAATTGCAGATAAAATATTGAAAGAATTTTTGTCATGTACAAAGGAAATGGCAACACCTTTTCTGCCGAATCTACCGGTTCTACCGATTCTGTGAATGTAAGTAGCTGGATCTGCTTGTCCGTTAGCAAGCGTTGGAAGATCATAGTTGACAACCATTGAGACAGTAGGAATATCAATACCACGGGCCAGGACATTAGTAGTAATCAAAACTTTGGATCTACCCTCTCTGAAGTCGTCTATTAATCTGTCTCTTTCTTGTGTCTGTAAATCACCATGCAAGATAGAAACTTCATGACCTTCACTTTTCAATTTCCCATATAAAACGTTTGCGGTTTTTTTGGTTGCAACAAAAATAATGGAAGATCCAATTGTCATTAAACCATATAGCTCAGTTAAAACATCAAACTTATCTGCTTCGTTTTTGCAGTCCATGTATAGTTGTTTGATGGCATCAACATTAACTTCATTTGTTTGTAATTCTAACGTATTAGCATTTGGAACGATCTTCTTTGCGTACTGCCTAACTGCATCGGCAAAAGTAGCACTAAACAAAACAAGTTGAGTATCCTTGGGTAAAAATCTCTTAACACGAATACACTGGTCACCTAGACCCTGTTGATCCAACATGTTATCGGCTTCATCCAAAACAAAAATTTTAATTTTCTGTAGCTGCATCAATTTTCTACGCATTAGGTCAAGAACAGTGCCCGGCGTACCAACAATCACTTGAGAATTAATTTGCTTGTTCTTCTCAAAAGAATCGGGAACAATTAACTGACTGGTTATTTTTGTGAACTTACCCATTTCCTGAACGACTTCTAATGTTTGTCTGGCCAGTTCTCTGGAGGGGGCTAAGCAAATTGCCTGCGGAGATGCGTCTTCTGGGTTTACTCTTGTTAGCATTGTTAAAGAAAAGGCGGCAGTTTTACCTGTACCTGATTGAGACTGAGCGATCATGTTCCTAGGCGGATTATGTAATAATAATGGCAGCGCCCTTTCTTGAATTTTTGATGGTTTCTGAAATTTCATAGCATATATCCCTTTTAGCAATTCTGGTGCTAATCCTAATTCATCAAAAGATTTAGCACTGTACAATGGAGAATTTGGATCAGCCTGGATATCAGCAAGTTTGACCTTGACTTCATATTCTGAGCTGATCAAATTACTATCCTCCTGCTTTGTTTTTTTTTCCTCAACTTTTGGAACTAATTTTTCTGCAGGCTTGATCGAATCAGCAGTCTTTTCTGGTTGGGACTTAACAGTCTCTTTTGTTGAAACTTCACTTGTATCTTCTTTCTCATTATCAATCTTTAAAGAAGCTAGTAAATCGGCCGGATCTCTCTTTGTATCACTCATTCCGATCTAAGGTGGTAAGTATTTTTATAGATGTTTTTGGTTGCTGATCGAGTATTTTATGGTGTATAAAGGTCAACTGGTTTTAAAGGTAATGCAAATTTTGCAATGCTTCGCTTGATTGAAAAATTTGCATACGGGTAATACCGCGATGATAATAATGTAACAATCAAATAATCAAGACAACAGCAGAGTTATTCTTTAAATACGATACATAGGGCAGTATCATCATATTAATTAAATGTTGATTTTTTTGAGTTTTTTTTTTGGGCAATTTTAGAGCAGTAGGCTTAAAATATATTAAAATTATTAAAGGTATTACTTAATCTTAAAGGTCGTCGAAATCTATAATAGTACGTGTATCAAACACTTTTGTAATTAATATTAATGTCGTTAAGTGGTTAAATAGTGGGGTATTTCGTTTTTGCGTTGTTGTAAAATTTACTAGGACATTCCATCAGGCTTCCAATCTAACCCCAACCTTTGATAAACCTGTGTTTGGCATTGAAACCAGATGGCAGCCCTCTCCTCTGAAGTTAGAAAAACCTTATTAACGACATTTTTCTGTGTACCAGCACCTAATGTCTTAGCATCATTTTTATAGTTTTTTAGTTGCAAATTTTTCATTAAAGCCTTTTTTAAAAGACTACCAGAGTTAGTGCAGTCATGTATTTTAAAACCATGCGGTATGAGGCTTGGAGGTGGCATGTCAGGCCTTTTCAAATTTGAATTTAGTAATTTCCATCTCTTGTATTCGGAGCGCTTTTGTTTAAAGTCATATCTGCATTGGGCCTCGACGGCAACATTTAATAAATAGTTCTCAATTATATTTCTCCATTCAGGCTTTGATAGACGCATAATGGGTTCCTTTGACCCGGTCATTTCTTCATGTCTTTTTCTTGCTGATGCAACTGTATATTTTGCGCTTGTCAACTTAAAATTGCGGTCTAGATTTGCTTCTATGTATAAGTCTGAGTCAACCAATGTCGCTATTATAAACTCATCACTGGAATTTAGGGGAAGTAATTGTAGTCTGAATTGCGGTAAGTTTATACCGGAGGTCACTACCGTCGGTAACTGGGAACCCCATTCTGGCCTTAATTGTTCCACAATTAACAAGGATCGTATATCGTTTAGATCCCAGTCCAGCAATTCGCGCTTTGTAAACTTAGGACGTCCGTTATAAAGTATATTTGCTGGATCAGACATCAGAACTTCGGGAGAATACATGTCATAGAATGTTTTGGGTAAAGCGTCTTCAAGTGTTACTTCTGTGACGAACTTAGGTGTTTTTGTATCAATTAACGAGCTGCCTGTGGTGATGTCCGTAAGAACAGTAGATGGCTGTGAAAATATACTCGATTCGTATGAAGATGAATGGTCTGAAACAAAACTTTGACTGTCCGGGGTATTTATGTGTTGGATATTTGCATTTTCTGCAGTATTACTGTTCACTTCCATAGGTTTAGTTCCTGCAGTAGGCAATAACCTTTTTATGATTTCTATTCTTGCCCTGTCTGCATATTCTGGTGGTGTAGTAACAAAATTGTTGTTGCTCCTAACATTTCCTGAATTGGAGCTCAAATTATAGTGATTTGGTGTGTTTATTTCTTGGTTATTATGTGGAAGATTGCTGTTGAATCCAATAGAAGGAACGCTATTTGTCATTTCTGTGTCAGCGTTGGGTTGAACATTCTTTGGATTTTCGTCATGTCTTTTCGATTTCCTTTTCCCTAATACTTGGTTCCTCGCTGTTGCTGGAGGTGGTGAAACAAACATCTCGTTTTATTCGTCTGTTAAGTAGTGCAAAACCTCCTACAATCGCGATGGCAACGAAAATGATAGGTAAATGAGAGCTTCTAATATATTAAACTGGTTTCCTACGGTACAATATTTCTCGAAGCCTTTCTTCTCCTCTATTTAGTTCGAAAACGTCCCCTCTCTCGTTAACTCAAAAGAAAATTTACTAGACTATAACTCTGTCTTTTAATAACTCCTGGAATTTTTCCGTTATGGAACTAAGAGCAGCCTTCGCTAAAAGATTTTCCGTGTTTTCAAAAGGAAGGGAAAAAATTGGACAAAAACCCGCGTACGAAAATTTTCCTGCTTAGCTCAGTCGGATTTATTGAAAACTTTATTTCATTTTTCCATAACATCCCACATTACCCGATTGTTGCAAGATTTTTTGAAGAGGACGCTTGCATATTGGCCAAGGAGGAAGTGTAAGATGTGCTTTCGTGACTTGAGCGAAGGGGTTGGCGTTGTATAGCATGAACTTCCCAATATGTTGCATTCATCCCTGGATGATAACAGACCAAAGACCAAATTTGATTTTAAGTTTAGGAAATTAGAAAAAAAAGGTAGTGCCGTATTCGAACTTTCGCCGTGGACTGCCTCTCTTTTCAAAAAAGAAGAACAGACCATGCTTTTTCTCCTGGATCTGGAAGAAAAAATACACGAAGCGTATAAATCAAAATCGAGTTCGGTCTATTGGCTTACAAGGATTTCGCTATTTTACAAGAGGACGTATATTCATATATTCATGCTTCAGCATGATTTTCTCCTAACTTAATATGTTCCATTTTTTGTTATAAAATATTACTGCTCGTCGTTTGTAAGAGCAAACACTATTATCTTAAAAGAGCTTTTTTTTAATTGTATGAAGATTTTATAAATTTGCGAAAACCTAAATTTACCATAAAATAAAATGCGCACGAGTAGTTCTAACGCCTATTTGCTCTTGAATTGTCATACCGACTTTGCTTGTTATTCCGAGAGTAGCTGTTGCCGCTGTACTGTCCACTATTTCTATTTCCGGAATAGTTATTGTTCCTGTAATTTGAATTTTGTCTGTAATTATTGTTTCCACCATCATACCTGCTATTGTTGAAGCCGGGTTGACTGTTGTAGCTATTCCTACCATAGTTGTGGGCGGGTTGGACATTATTTCTACTGAGCTCAGCAAAATAAAAGAATGCACGATAGCCACCAGTTCTTGGTTTGTATTGAGTAATACCCTTTGGTCCTACTGGAACAATATTTTGCTTCAAATCATTACCAAAGTTCCAGCGACGGGAGTAATTTTGGTTATTATACTTGTACATTATGGAATCAAGGTCATATGCTGTTAGTACCGGTTCTGACGGAATGAACCCGTTTAGTATAATAGACTTATTTCTCGATGGCAATGGAATTAATCTATAGGACATCTTTAAAATCAAGGTGGTAGATAAATTTGGCAGTGACCCACCTTGAATCGGACATACAATTTTCCCATTTAATTCGAAACCTTCAACGTCCTTTGATACAATACCACTTAAACCACTCTTGAAGTGTTGAAACTTCACAACAACATTGTTGTTGTTGTTTTCCTTTGAGTATAATTTCTTCGAAAACCTCTCATAATTAGCATTCTTGTTACTTATTAATAAAACAGGTTCCCCGCGAATATTCCTTGCTCTCTCAGCATCGGAAAGTAAAGGATATTGTGCACGAACTGCTGTTAACAGTCTGTCCTGATCGATGAATGGTAGCAACGCTATGCCTTGCCAGGACATCTTCTTACCATTCATATCTATGGGAAATTCTTCAGGATAAAAATCAATGATTTCAGAATCAGGTTCAGACATCAAAGACCGGAAAATTTTTGGCAAAGCATGGCCAGATGCAGCTGGTAAAACACTCATCAATTGTTCGTAAGGTAAAAATGGAGTACCTTCTTCGAACTTTATCTCCAAGTGAGAAAACCCATGGAAATCTGTTGCCAGAGGAGCATAATGGTACGGATAGAACCAATTCCAAGAGGCACAACCTTGATAGTAATACATTAGTACCCAGGCGACCCCTTCGATATAGCATTTTACCATATCTTTTCTTAACTGTTCAATATCTTGAGGAGTAACGTGAAATTTAGCTGTGTAATATCTTTCGTGGTAACCAGGTTCGAATAGTTTGACAAATTCATCTGTATCAAAGACCCCATTTTTGGGACCTTCGCTGACATTCACTGTGCTGTGGACTGATGAATCTCTTGATACTTCTGTAGTTTCAGAGTTTTCCCTGTCGTTTACGTCAGCCACAATCTCATCTTTGATCTCTGCATCGAGATCGCACTCTGATTCCGCTTTCTCTGTCTTAACTTTTTTGCTATCCTTTGCAATTTCTTCCTCTTCATTATCCTTTTCAAGACGGTGTTTCTTATTTATTAGTTTCTGTTTCATAACTTCTGCAAGGTTAAAATTAGTTTTGTTAGCCTTACTAACAGCATCATCAATTTCCTCCTTGCTGATATCTTTCATCAGTTCATTGTTCTTATCACTCTGTTGCTTAACTTTGGCGATTGCTTCTTCGTTCCCTTCGTTCGCAAGCATCAGTTCCTTTTTCAACCTTACCATATCACTGGTGGTCAAGTTCCATGAACCTTTTGCCAAATTTCCTTGTGTGTCATACATTTGCAGTTGTTCCGTAGCTACTGTAGGATGCCTGTCTTGACCTTTTGACATATTTTTCTGCGCTTTCCTTCTTTCAAAAGCTTCTTTCTTTCTGGCTTCTTGAATATGTCTAGTTTTGAAGATATCCCCCTCACGGGAGCCAAGGTGTTGCAATAGCGTTTCAACAGAAGGGAGGTTCAAGACACCGTCGCAGGTCATGTACGTTTTCAATTTCGGTAGTACTACCTTCCAAATATCCAAGAGAATATCAATACTATTTTCTCTGACATCTAAGCATGGTAAATGTGGTAAAAAGTCATTACCACAGAAAAAGCACATGAAAACCCAATCGTCGATAGCCCTTTCTAAATCAAATGTGAATGGAAGACCCGGAACCCATAACTCAGCGGACAAGTATTCCCTCAAAACATTTATGTGCAGCCACAAGAAAGGTTGTTCGGAATTTTGTTTTTGGAGAAATTGTTTTTCTTCTTCAGTCATATTTATGGTATCTTTTAAGTTATTTCTTTTCCGATTGTCTTGAGCAAAAACGTCTTCTCTTAGAATTTTAAAATGTGGTTCATGAGTGGCAAGGCCCAAAAAAATTAAATCAGCATCCAAACCGTATATACAGTGCGTTGTGTTGGGATTATATTCAGGATCAGCTCTTTGAGACCTAATGAAATTCATTATTTTGTGCTCACCTTCACCTGGAACGGTGGCGTCACTGATAATCACCTGCAGGTTTTTCCAACCAGGGTCAGTGGCCAGTTTAAATGCTGTCCAATAACGGAGGGCCGCGGCAAGCTTATCCATAAATGGGGTGCCTGGAGTGATCGCATTTGAATCCCAAGTTTTCTTGTTCCTGACGGCATCATCGATTATCTCACCAACTTCTTCTCGCTGTCTCATAATTTCTTCCCTGGCTTCGTTTTCAATCTGAGCATCCCTAGCACTCCTAAATCTACGCGCTCTCTGCTGGTTCATTTTGGCACGAGGAGCGACACCATCAACAGCCATAACAAGTACCTTGCGTGGTCTAGCCATATTTAACACACGATTGGTGTATTCAAAAACTGCCAAAAGCATTTCATCTTCAGTCTCTGGAGGCGGTTTGTTTTCTGGGTGCGAACATGGATGAACAATACCATTCATATCCAAATACAAGTTGTCTAACTCACCGTTTGGATTTGGGGCGGAATAATCCAACGGCAATATGACACCGTCGACTATCTGAGGTTGCTCTTCCAATACTGGGGATATGATCTTTGGATATTTTCGAGATAGCCATCTGAAAAATGACGGAACACCCATTATATTACGAAACTTGGCTGTAGCACTTCCTTGAGGAACCTGTCTCAGTAATTATTACGGGATGTCTTATGTTGTAATAGGTTCATCGATGAGGTTTGGTTTTTTATTGCCATAGCTGAAAATCTTATCTAGATACCCTCGTTACCCGACTTATCATTCCCGAGACGCTCAAATATACAACCTGATGAGAAAGTAAGGCAATATACCTCCAAATGTTCAAGATTATAAAATATATTGCAGTGCCTTAAAAACGTACTTCCGATATTATGTGATAGTAAACTTTTCGTAGTTTTTCATCAGAGATGGGGAAAGCTTTTTTGGTGAATTGATTTTACAACTACTTGTTTCAGTATACTATAAAAACCGAGTAAAATTCGTGAATCTTTAAATAGAAAAGATTTCGTGAACATATCTATAAATTAATCACTTCTTAACCGATATAAGATTTTAGCCCGGTGATATAGGCTTCAATCAGCAGTTACGCTTTTTTGCTTTAATTTTACTGTTTATGGAGGTAAACTAACGCTCCTGCTCTCTTTCATATATCAACAGATAGGTCTATCTGTTGACATATTTTCCTTACGTACGCCATAATTATATGACCCTATAAGCTGCCGATAGCGGATTTTCTGTTCTCTATGGGAAACTCTGTAATTTTCTTTTTTTTAGTTTAGTTCGTTCTCAAAAATGGAAGAACGTCAAAACAGTGATCTACATTAAGCTGAGGCGAAAACACTAAACGAGGAAAGTTATACGATGGCACAGGAACAAAATAGAAAGTATGTATGACGTTGAAGGCTGCTTAAAGCATTGAAAGGGGAAAAATACTTGTGAACTAAAAAATGTACATATTACGATGTCGAAATATAAGGAAGTAAAAATGCTGTCCGGTTCTTTTGAATAGGAGAAAAAATAAACAGAACATAGTCGGGAACTTCGAGAAAAAAAAGTAAGAATTGAAAAATGCATATGAACGATCAGATTGACATTCAAAATTCTACGTACCGCTAAAGTTTAGCCTTCTTTTTAGAGGAAAACAAGTTAGCTATTTTGGACATGAATTGTTTGAAGGTGCTAATCGGGTATTTCATGCTTGCTTGGAATTCCTCCTTTTCAATATCAAATTGTTTTGAATCCGAAGTATCTAAGATATCTTCAACATCGTCAGTATGTGGTAAAGTTTCAGGATCAACATGGCCCGGTGTGATTGGAATCGAGGTGCTTCTACCTTTAAACGCAAATCCGGGGTGGAAGATGGTCAAAGTGACCGTAGCGATGGCCATCATTAATGCATCTAAGATAATAAAATACCACTCGTGTGTGATCAGATAGCCATCCCACCCGACAACTAATTCAGCCAAACGGTAACAACAACGGGTAAAAATGGTTAGTACCGCAACGGTCATTGCCAGATTAAAATAATGAAAAACCCAACGTTTAGGTTCGAGTCTCAAAAAATGGAACTTTTCCCTGTATAAATAATCAACTTCTGTTTGCGATATCTTTAAGAGGCTCAATGAGATAGGTCTAGAATTTATGTGTTCCCATCTTACCGATATATATATACGGAAAAGGAAGTGAAACCATAACATAAGAAAGATGGCCATCGATGCAACTTGAATGGCCAAACCAGCAATGAAAACATGATTGCCGGTTGTTGTGGACGTTCCATCTGTGACCGCCACACCACACAGGCCACCACCTACAGCCTGCACCACAAGCGATACGATATCGGAACATATGAAAATAAAAGAATACGCCATTGGAGAGGGCAATAAAGAGAACCTGTGGCCGTATACTTCTATAAGCTTTGCAAGTTGATAATAAATACCACCCATTGTGAAAACTGGTGCAATAGTCAAACAAATCATGTTCAAAAGAAAAGCGTCCATATCGGCGACATTAGAATGCGACCACGTCCTCCCTATGAATCCAAGCACTTCCAAAATACCTGTGCATATAAAAGCGATTGAAAACCAGTATTGGCGCATCAGTAACTGTACGACATGTATTGTCAGTAGTATACCCCAAATGACAATCATCGTGATATTAAAACGAAGGTTCGGTACCATACCACCATAAAGGGAATTACTGTTAGCTGCTGCTTCTAACTGTGGCAAAAGACTGCCTAACGTATTATTTGTCGCGTTGGACATTTTGAATTTCTCGACGTCTATAATCAGAAAAAAAGTACTGTGAGAAATCTATTTTAGAACAACCAGCAGTAATTAGTTACGCCCTTAGTATACTATTGCTTGAACTGCTAGGAAACCAGAGTTTACGTAGAAAAGTAATGAATTTTAAGTCTACTACTGAAAGAAAAAAAAAAAATACTTTACTGTGCAAGCGACAAGGAAAACTCTTCTTATTTCTATTGATTCTGGGGTCGACTGCAAATAATAAACCTTATATAGTGTTTTGCCCATCAGCTCAACTGTTTTGGGTGAAAATGGGAGGCACACCAAAGAAAAATAAACAGCGCAAATTAGAGCTCCGTGGGTACAACCGATCAGAATCACACCTATTCCCTTTTAGAGAGCGAGATAGCGAGAAAACGTCAAGAGCTTTTCGACATTTGCGGAAAAATTACGGGGGATGCTTACGTACAGCTAGGGGGCGACAGAACCCTCAAGGCAAGGCCGTGCAGCACTCGCACAGGACTTGGTGCAAGAAGTTCGGTCACTAATGAGAATGTCAACTATCGGAGCTGCCACAACTACTAGGCAACGTCGTTTTCCAGTGGTCCCTGACATATCAATTGCCGCACTGTCACTGTGCGCAAATATAATAGGAAACAGAGGACCGACGGAGACCATATCTTTCCGCGGAAAAAGAGTCCGAGCGAAGTCCGGAAGGAAATATTACGGAGCAAGAATGCTTCCGCGGATGTAAAAGATTGTGCTATGCTCTGGATTGCCCTCCCGGAGAGTTTTGTTGGTTTGTTTTACTGAAGCCATTGATAATAAACTCTTTATTGGGTGATGACGAGGCTGAGCACCAAAAAACCTAAAAGGAAACCAAAAGTTTAACTCATTAAATAAGTTCTGACTATATTTCAACACGCGCTCTAATAAATATAGCCTTTCTTTTAGCTTTTCTATAAAACTAGATAAAAATACTAATTTTTGAGAGTACTTAAGGCAACAGAAGGAGTAAGTAAAAATAAAAAGAAGCGTGGATGCGCTTAGCCTTGTAAGAAATTGTCCAGCACATCTTGAAATTTACCATGAGAGGCCTTGTTTGCTTTGCCTAAGATTTCTTCGGCGGTTTTGTAAGCTTCTTCTTGTTCAGCACTTTCATTATCAAGCAGGTTACCTAGGTCAATATATGCTTCGGCGACTTGAACCCAGGTGTCCGGATCATCCTCCAGTTTAGCCTTCTCCAAGTATTCTAAAGCCTTTTTTGTGTGCTTCAAAGCGGTTTCTTGGACATTCTTGGCTTCCTTGTCGCTAACCTTTTTAGAACTGCCATCATCGTACTGTAGGCTTAGGAAAACTTTACTTGGTTCTTCAGCTTTTTTTAAATATAGTTCCCCTAGGGTGTTAGCTATTGATGCATATATTTTCATATCTGTATTAGTGTTGTCAAGCAATTTATCAAAATGGTTTCTTAGCCACTCATAATTGGCTTCTAGCGATTGTTGTAGGGGATATACAGGGTGTTCTGGTTCCAACTCAATATCAATGAGTTCCTCTTCCTCTTCATTATCGCTATCTATGCCCTCTTGAATAGATTGTTCGCGACCAAAATTCTCGACGATGTCCAATAAGTCATTCACCATTTGTAGGATTTCAAAAGTAAACTCAGTATCGTTTTCATAAATTGAAAAATGCTTCTTACCGTGTTCAAGCTGTCCTACAAGATCAAGTTTTTTATCCTTCGATTTCAAATGGAGATTGGAAATATATTCCAACGGAATCCTTTGGAAAATTATCTTTGCTAAAACTAGTTTTAGAAATTGGGATTCAGGGAAATGCGAAAGACCTAATTCGACTCTTTCGATAGCATTTTCAAAAAATGAGGATACATCTTTTTTTCTCTTTTCTTCAGTGGCTTCCTCATCGCCTGCCTTGAAAATAGTCAATTCAGATAAAGCCAGAGCATATATACCATGGAAAATATCGTTCAGCGTCTTCTTGATCTCTTTATCTTCTTCAGAAAGACGCAATAATCTGTCACATTCGTGAACGATTCCATTTAAAACATATTCATCGTCTCTGTCAGAGTGAAAATATTTAGACCACAGTCCTTTCAGCTGAGCTAATTCATCATCTAAATCAGCATCATCGTCAAGCTCAACACTCATTTGACTTCTCACAGGTGTGGATTCTCTGGAAGGTTCATCGCTCTTCTTTTCGACACTTTCCACCTTTCTTTTCTTTTCTCTACTTTGTTTACCTAAACCTAAGGGTCTTTTAGCCATTTCTGTACGATTACTTTCTTGGACTGTTCTCCTTTTTTCTTCAATTCTTTTTCTTTTGGGTGCCTACAATTGTTCTATTATTTAAAAACTAGTTTATATTGAAATTTTTCAAAATATGCAACATTTCAAATGACGAAAAAAAGAGTTCTTTTTCTCGCACTTTTTTTTTACCTCTTTCGGTCGCAAAACGATATATGCGGAAAATTGTTTTTCCGCTACAACCTCATGAAATGGAAAAAGAAATGGTAAAGTTACTCCAGCTTTCATTTATTTATATTTCGATTGCCTTAACGCTTAAAAATGAATTGTAAACATAAAAAAAAAGTCGTTTTCTCCCTTTCTTCCCCGTACAAAAAAAGAAACGAAAAACCAAAGACCAACCAACAGATTAGGTTCTTGCGTAAGGCGTTTCAAAGGTTAAGCACCACTTCTTGATTATTAATATTATTAGTTATACGTTATATAAGAGTAAATGGTTACAATGAACGGTCTCTCTTGATGAGTCAGGATAGATGAAGAAAAAAAAAAAAAAACCAAGAGACCATTCAAGTAATTTATACATGTTATTTTGTAGAGAAATGCATCAAAAGCGTTCTTTTCCCTTGTGTAACATCAATGCCGATTAGACGTTACAATGCAGTTCCCAGTGAATTAGATGTGTGTATGATTTAATCATGATACGTGTTTAAATTTGTATCTTCGGAGCCTTAGTTTGTTCAGCTTCTAGCTTATCAGCGTTTCTTTGATGTAGTTGTTCTTTGCAGCTCGTTAAGCCATTACAAGCATGGTTTTCCATTAATCTGTGTTTCGAGCAAAAGTGACCTTTGCAAAAATTACAGTCACCGATGAATTTCGAAGCCGCACTTGAACAGGTATCGAAATAACAAGCATTCTTCTTTTTCTTCTTGGTCGTTTTCTTAGTCACCCGCCTACTGCTCTGACCCGTCGATGTCACGCTAGAGTTACTAGAAGACCTTGAATTCAACGGTATAGCACCCAGGACGGTCCCGGAATCTGATTTCTTTATCTTAGCGTGGTATGTGCTTTTATCCTCGATCTCATGCATGGGATCTTTGGGAGTAACTTGTCTAATTTCATCCTTTCTGGATGGAATTTCGATTTCGTTTATATCAGACATTTTTAGTTTCTATTCTTTTGGTGATTTTGATAGTTTTGTGCTTTACTTGATGTAAATGAATCAGTAAAGCAGAATAAAATAGCGGTTTAGCGGATAGGCTGCTTGATCCTTTTATCCAAGATGTATGATAGAGTCAGGAACTCTTTAAGCGGGAAAGGCGAGAATATCTCTTCATGCAAAGTCCCAGACTTCGGTGGCAAGTATTTCCCTTTTATATCTTCTTTGCTTCTGGGCCGATGCAGTCTTTGCCACCGCCCCCTTCTTTCTTTTTTTCCCTGACAGGGCCGAAGCTCGCAGAAAACAGAAAGTGAAACGAACCGCAGAGCTGTGGAGCACTTGATCTCACCCGCTTTGCGATAAGCTGGCAAGGTTAAATCGGATTTGAACCACTCCCTTTCCCTCAGAATGAACATCCGATAGAGTGACGACGCACCTCCGCAGCATGGTAAGCGCTAACTATGAGACATAAAACTTCCTTTGGAAAATGAGCTAAGTGTCCTACTTGCCTATTTTTAGCCTTCTCTTCTGGTTATCAGTGATTAATGCAAATTTATTCTATGTAAAGATATATATAGTTCAAAAGTTTTACAATAATGAAATTAGTCCTATTTAAGATCGCTGTAGCCCTCCTTTATCTTCTTTCTTTTTTCCTTCATCGTCGTCGTCGTCGTCGTCGTCGTCATCATCATCTTCGTCGTCGTCGTCGTCGTCGTCGTCGTCATCATCATC